>Ga0326597_10000734_pt1 | contig 56169 bp, 47 predicted proteins | sample RVTome_12_FD_203789 | JGI IMG/M metagenome (GOLD analysis project Ga0326597, IMG submission 203789) | Soil microbial communities from uranium-contaminated site in the Upper Colorado River Basin, Wyoming, United States - RVT100D185 | ecosystem: Environmental > Terrestrial > Soil > Contaminated >...
ATGCGCGGGGAATCAGGTCGGACTCGTAGCCCGCTGCCTCGGCGGCGCGGATGGCCGCCTGATAGTTGCGGATCACACCATGATAGCGCGTGGCGCCCTGCTGGCGCAGCAGGGCATATTGGGCATCGGACGCGCGGAAGTAGGCGCGGATGCCCAAGTGACGGTCGGGCGCGGCCTGGTACACGCGCAGGAAGATATCGTTCGCCGCGGCGTAGCGCCCGGCGCGGTATTCGCGCTCGCCCAGGATGTAGTTGGCCCGCACCACCGGGTTGGGCTCGTCCGCCAGCAACAGTTCGAGGGATTCCCCGCGGGGGGGGATCACCGCCGGCGCCGGTTGGGGGGCCTCCGCGGTGGCCGGGGGCGCCGCGGTCGCGGGGGCGGCGACACGCACCTGAATGGCCAGCCGGGGCGGATCGCCGAGGGACTGGGTTACCACGCGCTGGTCCTGGCGCTTGAGTTGCAGCCGCACCAGCAGATCGTCCCCATCGGTCTCGATGGACTCCAGCCGCACCCGCGGGTCCTCCCGCTGCGGCGTCGTCTCCAAGGCATTGCCGATGCCGCGCAGGCGCACCAGGTACTGGCCGTTCTGGGCGGCCGTCTCGTAGGCCACCGGCTGCGTGAAGGACAGCAGAATGCGGCTGTCGCCCTGATGCTGATCCAGCGCCACGTCGGTCAGCATGGGCCCGCGCACCGGCGGCGCGGGGCGCAGAGTCACCACCACCCGGTTTTCCCCTGGGGCCGGCGCCAGATCATACTGTAGCTGCCCCGTGCGCAGGCGCAGCTTGGCCCAGGTCTGTCCGGCTTCCACTTCCTCGAAGGCGATGCCTTCCACGAAGGGATCGTTGAAGGCGAACATGCGCTGGTCGTTGGGAAAGGCTGCGCGCACGTCGCGGAACTTGACCACCAGCACCTGCCGCCGCAAATTGCCCACCAGCGTGGCGCTGGCCGGCCCATCGGTGAGGAAATGTACCTGCAGCGTGTCGCCGGTACGGCGCAGCTCCAGGCGCGTGACGGCCGAGCCGTCCTGGGCAGCCGCAGGCATGGCCAGCAGCGTCCAGGCCAGCAGTGTCCCGGCCAGCAGCAGGCCCGCCGGCCAGGCCAAGCGCGTCCAACGCATCGCTGCGCTCCGGGGGCGCAGCCCGTGGGTGGGGCCGAGGAATCTGTGGCGTCTGCTTCCCATCACCAATCCGTGGAAGGGACAAATCTGGTGGCCGGCCCCCGCGGGCGAGGGTCGCCCCGCCGGTCAGCCCAGTTGGCGATTCGGCAACGGCGCATCCGTCAGGTCGGGTGCCGCCGTCTGTACGTCGGCCTCCCTGGCCGGCGCGGCAGCGGACTGGTGCTCCCGCTGCATATGGCATTGCCCCTGAAAGGAGGCTCCGCCTTCGATCATGATGTCGCTGGTGTGGATATCCCCGACCAGAGAGCCGCTGCGAAAGATTTCCACGCGGTCCCGGGCCTGGATGTCGCCACGCACCTCGCCGCTGATCAACACGGAGTCGGAGACGATGTTGCCATGGACGACGGCCGCTGCATTGACGATGAGGATCGAGCCGCTGCCCGCCGGGGAGACGATGTCCCCCTGGATGCGCCCGTCGACCCGCAAGGTGCCGGCAAAGCGCACGGTGCCGCTGAACGCCGAATCCGGGCCCAGCAGGCTCATCTCGTTGGTCGCGGGCGCGTCAGCTTCGGGTTGCTGTTTCATAGTCATGGTGGATTCAATTTCAGGATTCGGTCCTGACCGGTTCACGTGAGCTTGTGTGTCTGCCTGTCAGGATTGAGAAACATCTCCCGATCGAGTTCAAAGCGATCCCGGATCATCAGCCCCCCGCGAATGGAGAACAGATACAGGGTGACATGGGTGAAGTATTCCTCGGGTGACTCCCGGCGGATGCGTCGCCGGATGGTGATGGCCGAGCGCACGCGCGTCACGCGGATGCCGGCCTTGTAGGCTTCCGGGAAACCGTCATCGTTGGTGTCCACCGTGGGTGTGGCGTGAAACACCGCCGGCTCCACGTCCCGGTTCTCGAAGATGGCGAACAGGAACCCGCCGCGGTTGCGCATGGCGTCGCCTTCGCGGGCGAGCTGAAAGATCACCTCCACCGACGAGGTGCCCACGCGCGCCGCGACGCTGGTGAACTTGATGGGCGGAAGATAGGCCTCCTCGGAGGGATAGCGCGCCGCACCGGCCAGCCGGCCCAACTCATCGTCGTCACTGTTGCCGCTGCTGTCGCCGGCGAGCAGCGCCTGCTCCTTGCTATTGTAACGCTCCTGATTGCGGCTGTGCAGTTGTTCCCGCAACTGCTCCCGCTCCTGCAGCAATTGTTCGTGGCGCTGCTCCAGTGCGCGCAGCCGGGGGTAGGCCGTCAGGCTGAGCACGCTGAGCACCGTCAGCGCGGCCAGCAGAATCGCCGCGAGGGCCAGCACGCCATAGAGCCGCCAGGCCGATACGCTGAGGCTGATCGGGTGGCCGAAATTCCGCGTGATGATAAGGGTATAGGTACGCTGTACCTTCATCCCGGTCCCTTGCCTCCGTGCGCGGCGGGGTGGTACATAGGGCAAAATTTTCCATGCGGGGTGAGGGTGCCATGACACGGCGTACCGGTATCCCCGCTTCCGACAGGACTTCCGCACCGCCCGGTCCGGCCCCTCCCGAAATTTGAACTGTTATAACGGACTTTTTCCAGCAGATCAATGATTTGGTATGTTGGATGCGGGGTGCGGCCGCCCTGGGTGGGGCCGTGCCGGAAGCTGGCATGGGCACAGGCCCGGTGCCGAGACGAGGAATGACCCATGCGCTTTGCCGTCCTGCAGACTGGCCGATCGGCGCCCCGGGCCCGGGAGCGCCTGGGCAACTACGGTGAGATGTTCGTCAGGCTGTTTGCCGAGCCGGGCACCACCTGGGAGGTGGTCAACGTGGCGGGGGATGAGTTCCCGGCACGGGTCGCAGATTACGACGGCTACGTGATCACCGGCAGCAAGTATTCGGTGAATGACGACAAGCCGTGGATTCACCGGCTGTTCGCGTTCATTCGCGAGATGCATGCCGCCGAGGTGCGCGTCGTGGGATGCTGCTTCGGCGCCCAGGCGGTGGCCGTGGCCCTGGGTGGCGAGGTGCGGCCCAATCCGCTCGGCTGGGATCTCGGTCTGCGCGAGGTCGCGCCCAGCCCCGCCGGACGCGCCGTGCCCGCGCTGGCGGGGGCGCCCTGGCCCCTGCGCATCCTGGAGAGTCACCGGGACATCGTGACGCGGCTGCCGGCGCAGGCCGTGCATCTGGGCGCCAGCGCGCGCACGCCCCACGAGCTCTTCGCGGTGGGCGAGAACATGCTGTGCCTGCAAGGGCATCCGGAGTTCGACGGGGCGGTGATCGAGGAAGTCATCGAGCTGATGCAGGATGACCTGACGCCGGAGGAACTGCGGCTGGCCCGCGACGCCATGGGCCAGGCGCCTCATCGGGACTTTCTGCGGGAGCATCTGCTGGGCTTTCTCATGCGCCGGCTGCACGTTGCGCCACCGGCGGCCTCCGCGGCGCGCCAATCATGAGTCCCATTGCGATACCGCCTGACAAGGCGGCGCTGTTTGACAAGCTAGCGCCGCTTGTCAAGGCTATGCCGCCCGGCAGCGTTGCGTGTGGCTGCACCGTGCCGCCCGGCAGCGCTGAGCGCGCCGCCTGCCGGCATGGTCGGCGCGCGGCATGGTCGCCCGTCGCGCCAGTGCCCGCCCTGTATCCGTTCATCACCGCGCTGCGCCGCGTGCAGCCGCTCCTCGGATCCGCATGATCCCGCAGCGCCATAGAATCTTCGAGCAGATCCAGCTCTACGCGACGGCATACGAGCGGACGTTCTCGCTGGGGGTGGCATTCGTCATCGGCATCGTGGCCGGCTTCAGTGCCATCGCCGTGCGCCTGCTGATCGAGGGCGCCCACCACATCTTCTGGCGGGTTCCCGAGCTGGTGCAGCAGCTTGGCGCGGCCAACTGGTTCGGCGTGCTGCTCGTGCCGGCGCTGGGCGGATTGGTGGTGGGACCGATCATCTATCTCTTCGCCCGCGAAGCGCGCGGCCACGGGGTGCCCGAGGTCATGGCGGCCATCATCACCAAGGGCGGCTTCATCCGCCCGCGCGTGGCCCTGATCAAGGCGCTGGCCAGCGCCATTACGATCGGCTCCGGCGGCTCGGTAGGGCGGGAGGGGCCGATCATCCAGATCGGCTCGTCCATCGGCTCCACCTTCGGCTTCCTGCTGCACCTGCCGCCGCGACTGATGCGCACTTTCGTCGCCTGCGGGGCGGCGGGCGGCATCGCGGCCACGTTCAACGCGCCCATTGCCGGCGCGCTGTTCGCCGTGGAGATCATCCTGGGGGATTTCGGCTTCATCAGCCTGGCGCCCATCGTGACCAGCTCGGTGATCGCCACCGTGGTGGCGCGGGGCTTCGAGGGCGATCTGGCGGCTTTTGTCGTGCCGCATTATTCCCTGGTGCACCCGGTGGAGTTGGTCTTCTACCTGGGCCTGGGCCTGCTCTGCGGGCTGGTGGCGGTCATGTTCATCGTGACGCTGGACCGGCTGGAGACCCTGTTCGATGACCGATTGAAGATCCACCAGGCGGTGGGCCCCATGGTGGGTGGCCTGGTGATCGGTGCGGTGGGCATCTTCTTTCCCCAGGTCTTCGGCGTGGGCTACGAAACCATGAACAGCGCCCTGCGCGGCGAAATGGCCGTCGGGCTGGTGTTCCTGCTGATTCTGGTCAAGATGTTCGCCACGTCCGTCACGCTGGCCTCCGGGGGCTCCGGGGGCATCTTTGCGCCCTCGCTGTTCATGGGGGCCATGACGGGCAGTGTGGTGGGACACGCGGCCAACCGGCTGCTGCCGGAGATCACGGCGTCACCGGGCGCATACGCCCTGGTGGGCATGGGGGCCCTGGTGGGCGCCGCGACCCACGCGCCGATCACGGCGATCGTGATGATCTTCGAGATGACCAATGACTACAAGATCATCCTGCCCCTGATGATCAGCACCATCGTCGGTGTGCTCACCTCCAATTATCTGCACCGGGAATCCATCTACACCCACAAGCTCAAGCGCAAGGGTGTGATCCTGGAAAAGGGCATGGAGAGCAACCTGCTCAAGAGCATCAAGGTGCAGGATGTCATGCGCCGGGGCTTCGAGAGCGTGCCCCACGATCTGCCCTTCAATTTCCTGATCGATGTGCTGCTGCAGACGGCGCGCTCCCGCGTGGCCGTGGTGGATGACGACGGCGGGCTGGTGGGGGTGATTCCCCGCGAGATGGCCCAGAAGTTCCTGTCGGAAAAGGATCTGCTGTCGGAGCTGATCATTGCCCGCGACCTGGTGGTGCCGGACCCGTCCCTGCTGTATCCGGAGGACACCCTGGAGTTGGCATCCCTGCGCTTTCAGGAGTATGACTGCCGGGAATTATTCGTGGTGGACGGGGAACAGACCCGTCGCCTGGTGGGCATGGTGCGCAAGGGCGACCTGATGGATGCCTACCAGCGGGAGATGATCAAGCTGGAGTCGGGCGCCACATTCGCCTATAACATCAATCGCCGGCACCGCATGGAGCCGGTGAACGTGATGGATGGCTACGGCATCCTGGAAGTGGAAGCGCCCCACGAATTCTCCGGCAAGCGCCTGCGCGATCTGGACCTGCGCAACCGCTTCGGCATCAATGTGCTGGCCATCAAGCGCTCCGGCGGCGTCGGCCGCAACGGGGCCCGCATGTGGGTGCCGGAGAGCAGCGATGCCCTGGAGGACGGCGACGTGCTGGTCGTGCTGGGCGAGACGGAAGTGATCAATAACCTCCGCAGCCGCTGGTAGGCCCCCCTCGCGCCATACCGGTCGAAAACTAGCGGATATGGCCATTTTGCGATAAGGTGGATGTTGTCATGAACGAGAACAATGGGTTTCCCGCAAGTCATTTCGTCGCCTCCAAGGGACTGCAACTGCATCACCTGGACTGGGGTGGCGCGGGCAGACATCCGATCGTGCTGCTGCATGGGATCCGGCTGCATGCCCATTGCTTTGGTGATTTCGCCCGGCGCAACCGGGAGCGCTACCACGTGATCGCGCTGGATGCGCGCGGCCACGGGGACAGCGCCTGGGCCGACAAGGAAGATTATCACCTGCATGACTATTACGAGGACCTGGCCACCATCATGGAGCAGCGGGACCTGGAGCCGGTGACCCTGATCGGTCATTCCCTGGGAGCGCGCATCTCCATGCTCTATACCCATCTGCACCCGGAGCGCGTGAAACGGCTGGTGCTGGTGGACATGGGGGCCGGCCTGCCGGAGATGGTGGGCAAGCGGGATTTTTCCCGCGTCACGGAAACGCCGCCGCCGCAGGACTTTACCAGTCACGCGGAAGCCACCGAGTACCTGGGCAATATCCTCAAGCTGGCGCCCCGGGACATGATCGAGGAAAGCGTGGTCTATGGCATGCGGCAACTGGAGAACAGCCGCTACACGTGGAAATACGACCCGGCGCTCAGCGGCCCGCCCCAGCCCCAACCCAACAAACGGGAATGGGACATGTGGGAGGTGGTGCGCAAGATCCAGTGTCCGACCTTACTGCTGCGGGGGGAACACAGCATGGTCGTGTCACCGGAAATCGCGGAACGCATGGGTCAGGAAATGCCGGACTGCCGTGTGGAAACCGTGCCCAATGCGGGCCATGCGCTGTTCACGGATCAGCCGGTGGAATTCAATGAGCGCGTCAGCCGCTTCATGCAGGCCACCGGCGGCTGATGCGCCGTCGCCTGTGCAACCACGGACGTTGAGAAGACGATGAAATCCCCCCTTCGCCTTGCCCATGCCTCCGATATTCATCTGGACACCGACTATTTCGGTGGCCCGGAGAATATCGCCTCCCGCGATGTCTGCCGCGCCGTGTTCGCCAAACTGCTGGACGAGATCACGCGGCAACAGCCGGATCTGTTCCTGCTGCCCGGCGATCTGTTCGATTCCAACCGAGCCAGCGACGAGACAATCCAATGGGCCATGGACAAGCTGGCGGCGCTGCCCTACCCGGTGGTGATGATTCCCGGCAACCATGACTGCCTGGAGGAGGGCTCCATCTATCACCGCTTCGACTTCGACAGCCTGCCCAACGTGGACATGCTGAGCGACGAGGCGGGGGAAATGCGGGAACTCCCGGAACTGGGTGTGCGCGTGTGGGGCAAGGGCATGGTCGCCCATACGCCCAAGTTCCGGCCCCTGGACGGCATCCCGGCGCCCAGCGAGGACTGGTGGAACGTCGGCATGGGCCACGGCATTTACGTCGCCCGCGGCGGCGCCACATTCCGCTCCTCGCCGGTGGAGGCCAAGCAGATTCACGACAGCGGCTACCACTATATCGCCCTGGGACACCACCATGCGCTGCTGGACGTCTCGGCCAACGGCACGGCAGCCTTCTACAGCGGCGCGCCCGTGCCCATCTCCCGCGAGGACGACGGCACCTTTCTCACCATCGATCTGGTGGCGGGTCGCTCCCCGCACATCAATATCCGCTCTGTCGATTGAGCGTTGCGCGGGTCACCCCGCCGGACGCAGATGGGCCCGGCCGCCGCGGCTGACCGCGACCCCCCGACCCGACGCCCGTGGCGCGGGCAGCTAGTACATCTCCTTGGACAGATAGAGGCGCCAGTCGAGATAGTGCGCCTTGTGCACGCCGTAGTCGTAGGCGCGGTAGCGGAATTCCTCGTGGTCATAGGCCACGTGCTGCGCCTGAATCTGCGCGTAGACCGTGCGAATATCATCGAGCAGGGGCTCGACGATCGCCACGTGCTCGGCCACGTAAGGGGACAGGTTGCGCTCGGCGAAGGTGGCGGCGATCCCGATCAGCGCCAGGCGCAGATACTCCGCCAGGGGTTGCTCCGTTTCCAGCACCAGGGGCGCGGAGATGACCTCCAGGTAGGTCTGCACCACCGGCTCGGCCAGTGCCTGGCGTACGAGCGCCGTCGTCTCCGGCCGTTCCGCGGGCACGGTGGGCAGCGCCGTCACGGCCTGGAGCAGCGTATCCTTGTCGGGATCCATGGGGAATCCGTTGCAGGGCGGATGTGCCGATGCGGCGCCCGTGGGCTCGCTCCGCGCGGGGAGCGGCACCGGGAGGTGACGCGGAATGGTAGCAGAAGCAGACGGATCTTGCCGCCGGAGGAGGCAGCCCTAGACGGCGCGGGCCTGGGACAATTCGGCGGCAGGCACCAGTTCCCAGCATTCGGGCATGGCAAACAACTGCTCGAGCAGCAGCACATGGATGCTGTGGCCGGATTTGACGCCCCGGAATTCGCCCAGCACGTGGTGCCCGGCCAGATACATGTCCCCCACCGCATCCAGCAGCTTGTGCCGCACGAACTCATCGGCACAGCGCAGGCCCTCGGGATTGAGAATGGTCCCGTCAGCAGCCAGTCCCACCGCATTGTCCAGCCCGGCGCCCAGGGCAAAGCCATTGGCTTGCAGGGTCTCGAGTTCGGAGACGAACCCGAAGGTGCGGCAGGCGGCCAACTCGCGGATGAAGTGTTGCCGCGTCAGCGGCACGGACAGCTCCTGGGTGCCCACGGCCTTGTGGGGATAGTCGATGCGCATGCTGTAGCTGGGATGGGCGGCCGGATACAGCCCGGCGCTGCGGTCCCCGTCCTGCACCTCGATGGGGGCCAGAATGCGCAGATACCACCGGCTGGCCGGCTGGAGCTTCAGCCCCACGGCCTCGACGTGCTGCACGAAGCCCAGGGCGCTGCCGTCCAGCACCGGCACTTCCGCGCCTTCGACGACCACGATCGCGTTGTCCACCTCCAGCCCGGACAGGGCCGCCATCAGATGCTCGATGGTGCAGACTTCAATGCCGTCGCGGCCGATGGAGGTGCTCAGCAGGGTGCGCGTGATGAAGGGCACCTTGGCCGGAATCTCCACTTCGCGTCCTGCTTGCCGGACACGGAACACAATTCCGTGGTTTACCGGCGCAGGCAGCAGCGTCAAGCGGGCATCCTTCCCCGAATGCAGCCCTACCCCGCGAATATGGCAACTGGCGCGGAGAGTTTTTTGATGCATGATCGTCTCAATCCTGAACCGGTTTTGGGCTCCGCCGGCACACTGCCTGACATCTGCCCAAGAAAGCTGTCTGGTCACATGCGCTCATCCATGAACGCGACGTGGCACGGTGTCGGGCAACTCGGTGCCGGGAAACCCGAAGCCGTTGTGGTCTGCCGTCGCTTGGCGCAGGCAGACGAGGCCCATCGGCGCAATGCGTCCTGTCCCAAATATTTGCAATTCCCGAGCCATATCGATTCAGCGTGTCATAACAATAGGATACCGATTGGCGAAGAATTCTTGCCACAGGAAGGTGTATTGATTTTGCACAACTTTGTGGCGACTTTTACACACCATTGGGTCGCACCACGCACCCGGTTCTGCCGGCTGCCCGGACCTCCGGGGTCGGAACGGGCGGGAATACCTGCCCGCACACCGCGCCCGGCGTGTCGCTGTGCAGGGGCTGGCTGGAACGTCCTTGGACCGCCGGTGTCAGACAGCGCCGACTTTGAACCGACATCTTTGAACCGCGGCGTTCCTGAGCTGCCATGGTCTTGCGCTGCGATGGTTCAGCGCTGCAAGGTCGGGGCCGGGCCGGCGCACGCCTTGACCAGACAAGCGCTCACCGTGGCAAGACAACCGGGCGGGTGGCGGTCACCCACGGTCAGGGAGGGGGGGATGTGTAGCGAGAAAAAAAACCCGCGACGCTGGGTGAGCCGCGGGTTTGATGGGTGCGCAACCTGCTGAGCCGGACGGAATCGCCCGGCCGGCTCCACGCGGGATGCAACACCGACTTGGGAGGTACGGCTAGAACTTCACCTTGTAGGCCAAGCGGATTTCGCTGGCCGTCTTGGTCTCCTCGTCCGCGCCCGTGGCATCCGGGGTGAACACCTCGCTGCCGCTCAGATACTCCGGGGCCACGGTGCCGTTGCCCATCTTGAAGGCATAGCCGACCAGGAGCACGGTCGCGTTCTCCGTATCGCTTTTCACGCCGCCGGCGTTGCTGATGGCGTGGGTAGCATAGTGCCCATAGATGTTGGCCACGTCGAAACCGATGCCGATGATCTGCCCGCTCACCTCTTCGCAGTCGTCACCGATGCAGCCCAGCTTGTAGGACTCGTAGTCGAAGCCCACGTAGATGCCGTCCTGATCATAGGCCACGGCCAGGCCCGTGCCGGAACTGGCGACGGTTTCGGCCTCGCCCGTGGGGCTTTCGTTCTCTTCCCAGGAGCCGGTGGCGCTGGCCAACCGCGCCGCCACGGCGATGGGCCCGAAGGTGCCCTCGAAGTGCGGCATGATGGTGCCGTTGCCGAACTGGGCCTGACCGCCGTCGTCATCGTCGCCCGCGCAGCCCGGCTGGCAGGAAGACAGCACCACCAGGCCGACCTTGATGTCGGGATTGACCTTGAAGATCGCATTGATGCTGCCGGTGTCCGAGGCATCGAAGGCGCCCGCGGGTGTGCCCAGCAGGTCGCCTGTCTCGATCAACTCCAAATCGGAGAAGGCGGCACTGATGCCGCCGGTGCGGCCGATTTCGATGGCGAACTGTTCCGTGACATTCCAGCCGGCGTAGATCCGTGCCGTCTGCACACCGCTGTCTGCGAAGGTGTCCTTGCTGGTCAGCGTGTTGCTGTCCTCGTTGCCGCCTTCCACGCCGCGAAAGCGCAGGCGGATCTCGAAGTACATCGTGTCCTTGTCGAAGTTCGCGTTGCGAATGCGAATGTTCGACTCCAGGGCGGTGTCATAGTTGTTCAGCGACAGCGTGTCGGTGCCGTCGTCCTCGCTGTACGAGTATTGACCAAAGGCGGCCTTCACATCGCCAAAGATCTTGTACGAGGATTCCTGCGCCGACACGGGAGCGGCCAGGACCAGCAGGGCGGCACTGACCGCAAGAGCTACCGGGATGGCCCGCAGGGCGCTCATCCAACAAGACGGTATTTTCTGCATGAGATTGCTTACTCCTAAGCTAGACATTCAAAAGCGAGCATGGCGCCGACGCAATGCTCGGCCCACGGACTCTGTTCCCCGGGCTCCGCTGCCCGGATGCTTCCGCACACAGCGGATGCCGAATCCCGCCATGGGGCTTCGGCGCCCCTCGCCGTGCCCGCATGGGGCGCGGCGGCATGGGTCCATCTGCTGCACCGGGTCGGCCGGTTGCCCGCCCCGCAACCGACCTCGCCAGTCGAGCGCCGGGGCGCCTGCCGCCGTAGCAGCCGGAACCCCGGTGCGTCCTCGCCGCCGGCAACACTTGCGGCGTCATCTGCGCTCTACGGTCGCCCGATTCCGCGACCCGTACAACCGTCTGAGCCCCCTCCTAACCAGATTCTAATCCCCGCCCAGAGCCACTCCCGGCCCACGATGCGTGCGCCCATGCGCCTCCCGCGGCGTCAAATACCCTGTGTTGATACTGCGACTGACTCTCAATTGCAATGAAAAATCGACCCGCGCGGCGGCAAGGTCGGTGCACCGGGCCGATGGGGGTGCGGGGGCAGCCACGGCGGGTGGCCGGGGCGCGCGGCTGGGGCGCGCGGCTGGGGAACGGCGGATGCCGCGCCGGGCGAGCATGGTCGGGTGCGCCGATGGCCTGCGCCAGCCTGCGCTGCCCGGCACTGGCCGGCTGGGGTGCGGCGGATGCTGCCGCGCCGGGCGAGCATGGTCGGGTGTGCCGATGCCTCGCGCTGCCCTGTCATGCGCTGCGCTGCCCCGCGGCGCCCGGCCCCCGCGGCGGGCATGGTGATTGGCGGGCATGGCACGTTGGCAGGCATCGCCGCCGCGAGGCTGTGCGGCGACGCGACGCCATGTGGATGCCGTCGCGTCAGGGGCGGCAGTGCCGGCCAGGCGTTTGATGGATATTTTTTACATCTAACCTACAAAATGGCGGAAAGATTAAGTCTGGATCAAGCATGAAAGGCCGGGGTGTTTGGCGGCTCCCGGCGCGGTGGCCTGGGACAGGTTAAGAAAAAGGGTTTAACCTGTTCGGCCCATGTATTGATCGCGATTATCGTATTCGCGTCACTCACATTTCCGGTTGCATTTATGGGGGAACTGTGAATCAATGACCATTCTGCAGTGGGAGGCACGCAAAAAGGGGAGCGCCCGCGACGGGCGGTTGGACATCAAGCAATGCAGCCTGAGCAAGAGATCGTTATCCAGAGCCCTCCGCCTGCGCCAAGCCGGGCGCGGGGCCATGCCGGGTCAACCGGCCTGGCGGCCAGGGGACGGCAGACGCTGCGGCGCCCTCGACACCAACCCGGCCATAATATGTGCATCCGTTCAGACACGGGGTTGTCTCGTGGAAAGCCTTGCGGCACACTGATTGGGGCGCGATTGACATCACGCTTTTTTTATTGTGTTTTAACAGTTGACGCATTATAAGACAGCCTAACGGTTCACTTGTCCCAAGGCGTCACCGCTGATCATGGTTCCCGGAGGGGAACATGGGAGGACCGTGAATGTGCTGGTTGGGCGCAAGCTCAAAGCGTTGGCGGGTTTCGGCGGACACCCGCTGCACTGTCGTTTCAGGAAGGCATATCCGGGGGTTCATCGGAGCCCTGGCTCTTCCTTTGGTGAAATCCGAAACGTCATTAATACTGGAGGTATAAATGCTGGGTAAATTCACAAAGCACGCGCTCTTGGGTGGATTGGTGCTGGTCGCGTCCATGGCCATGACCGCCACTGCATTCGCGGAAGCCACGGCCTACGGGAACGTGAACTTCAACGCTATCTATCAGATGACCAACAACGACGCCGCTGGCGTCGGTAACGGTGGTCTGGACCCGTCCCCGCCGCAAGCGGGTACAGCCGGTGACACCGGCGGCGGCACGATCCACATGCATTCCCGCCCGTCCAAGTTCGGTGTGAAGGGCTCGATGGACTCCGACATGGGTAAGATCACCGGTGTGATCGAAGTCGACGCGGCCGGCCGCGCCGGTACCGCGAGCTGGGGTGCATCCTCCAGTGCGCCGCACATCCGGCTGCGCCATGCTTATGGTACGGTGGGCAACCTGCTGGTTGGCCGCACCTGGGGCGGTCTGGCGACGGACTTCTCCTGGTTCCCGTCGACCCTGGATGCCTGGGGTGCTTATGGGGCCTCCGTGGTCTTCTCCGACCCCCGCATGTCTCAAGTGCGCTACACGCTGCCCATCGGCGACAACAAGCTGGTGCTCTCCGCCGAGGAGAATACCGGTGTCGACGCCAACATCGCTGGTGATCGTCCGTCCCTGCCCCGCATCGTCGGTGCCTTCCATCTGATGGCCGGCCCTGCGAAGGTGCAGATCGTCGTGGCCATGACCACGTGGCAGTTCAACGAGACCGGCAAGGATCTGGATGACGGCTACACCGCCGGCAGTGACCTTGACGGTAACGGTGCGGACGACGATGTGCTGACCGCTTCCGGTACGATGTTTGGTGTGAACGCTGCCGCGGCCGTCGGCCCGGGCACGTTGAAGTTCCACTACTACACGGGTCAGGGCGGGTTCCAGATGAACTCCATCCTGATTCTGGGTGGCAGCAGCCGTGGCTTCTTCTTTGACGGCGAGGACCTCAAGGTGGTGAGCAGCACGGACATGACGCTGAGCTACAACATGAAGCTCGACGACATGAGCCAAATCAACGCCACCTACGGCTCCGTGGCCATTAGCGACCCGGTGGACACCCCGGACGATCCGACGGATGCGTACTGCTCGGGTTGTACCGGTGGCTCGGGTAGCTCCATTCACGTCAACTACATCCGGGCCATTGCGCCGGGTGTGAACTGGGGTGTGGAGTTTGCCACGAAGACGCTGAACTACGACGACAATAGCTTTGCCGTCGAAGCCGGCGAGGACGCCTCTGGTGGTTCCGCGACGAACTCCGCTGTCATCTTCTCGATGAACGTGGGCTTCTAGGCGTAGTGCTCGACAACCAGGGGCCGGCCTGGCCGGTGCCTGGTGCAGTACCGAAGTTTTCTGATGTGATCGAAAAAGGGCATGGCCGCGAGGTCATGCCCTTTTTTGTTTCGTGCTTCCGATGCAGCGTGTGACCGCCACGGGAAGGGTGCTAGGGGGCACACCACGGACTCGGCAGGTAGGCCGTTCCTTGGCGACCTGGGCCGGCCGGCCGTGGCACGTCGCGTAGCAGGGCGGTGTCGCCGTGGCGGAATGCGTGGGTTACCTCAGCTCGATCCGGTGCCGGCGCAGGGCCGCCGTCCACCAGCCGGCGGTGGGGCGTTGCGTGGGCGATGCAAAAACGGCGGGCGCGGCACACGACCCCGGGGCCGCCGGCGCACGCATGCCCGCGGTGCCGCGTTGGGTGGCAGGTCGCCAACAGGAAATCGAGGCTCGCAGCTCAAGGGGCGCCACCGCTGTGCGCCGCAGGGGGCGCCCATGTGCCGCCCGGCCCCGCGGCCCCATGGGCCGGGCCGCCGGAAGGCTCAGGTGTCTTGCTTGGGCAGCGGCGTGGGCTTGGTGTTCTTGCGCGCCCCATCGAAGGGAACGATCTTGACCTCGCTCTCCCGGGAGTCGGAAATCTCGTCGATGCGCACGATGGCGTGATAGGGAATCCAGGTGCGGCGGATGCCTTCGAATTCCCGCTTGATCCGCTCCTCCCCCGGATTGTAGACGAGCTTGTTCTCCGGGAAGATGAAATCGCCGATTTCGATCAGGCCCAGCAGGTCCGATGTGGAGACTTCCCTGGCGCATACCTGGTACAGCTCCTCCTCGCTGGAGAACGTGACCCGGTAGTACAGGTTGCGTTGCTGCTTGGCGGCCATGGATCGTTCCTCGTGCCTGCGGATGTGGCGGGTGTCCGCGCCCGCGCGGGCGCCTCTCCTAGCGTAGCCCAGCCCCACGCGCGTTGTAAATTCCGCGGTGTGTGCCGGCCGGGTCTCCGCGCGCCCGGCAGCGCCGTGCAGTGCCGCGCCGCGGGGGCGCTTATGGTGCAACCGCGGCGGAAATGCTAAAACCCAGCCATTGACGTGGTATCCGCGCAGGATACGCATCGTGGGGCCCCTGGAACGCCTGACCGTACAGGTCGTGCCGCCGGCCGCCGCCGGACATCGGCGTTGCGGCTGTCAGCAGGCGCCGTAACACCGTACGTGTCCCTGGGCCGAACGCAATCCCAATGCATGAATCCGCTGCCATCGGTGCCGCCGATGGAGCCAGCCTGTAGAGAGAACGGATGGATCAGCCGATCGAGAAAATGTCTGTCCAGGACCTGACCAAGGCCTGGGAACAACAGGTCAGTGCGCTGGCCGACATGGACAAGACCAATCCCAAATGGGAATGGCGCCCGGTGCAACTGTGCCTGGAGCATCTCCATGCGCTCGCGCGGGAGCTGAACAACAAGAAGGCCCTGGAACGGGCCAAGTGGCAGCCCTAGGTGGTGCCTGAAGAGGGAGTTCTCGGCCGGCCGTGTCCTTCGAGACAGGTAGCTGCGCAAACTTCCCCAGCAACACGGTCTTGCATGGGAGTTGATTTGAGCGCTCCGCGTCACTGAGGAGCGGCTGAAGGCCGCGTCTCGCAGTGCGCGGACCAAACGTGCATCGCGTTTTCAGATACAGCCAAGCCGGCCGTCACCTGATTGTGGCCGCCGGGCCTGCCTCAGGCGCCTTTGGCGCGGCCCCGCGCAGCCGGGCGGCGCCGCCAACGTCCAACCCGACACAGCGCCCCCGGCCGCCCGGCAGGCGGGCGCGACCATCGGTCTCATCAGGAGTCTCCCCGCGTGTGGTTCTTCCTCGCCGTGGGCAGCGCCTTCTTTCAGGTGCTGCGCAATATGTCCATGAAGCGGCTGGGACATGCCCTGGATGAGCACATCAACGTCTGGGGCCGTTTCACCTTTCTGCTGCCCTTCACGGGGGCGGCCACCTGGTGGGTCGGCATGCCGGCGGTGGACCCCAACATCTGGTGGGTCTGCATCCTGTTCAGTTTCACGCAGATCGTTGCCACCAGCAGCCTGTCCAAGGGACTCAAGCTGTCCGACATTTCCCTGGTCACGTCCCTGTGGAAGATCAGCATCCTGTTCCTGCTCCCCTGGGGGCTGCTGACGCTGAATGAGGTGCCCTCGCCGATGGGCGTGGTCGGGGTGGTGGTCTCGGTGATCGGCGTCTACGTGCTCAATATCTCCCGCAACCAGGTGTCGGTGTGGTCGCCGTTTCTGGCCCTGGTGACCGATCCGGGCCAGCGCTACACGCTCATCTCGGCCCTGTTCTTCGCGCCGTCGGTGATCCTGATGAAGAGCATCGTGCTGATGTCGGATCCCTATTTCGGCACCTTCATCGCCTACGTGTTCACCTCGTCCATCATCACGCCGTACACCATCTACCGCTCCGCCCGGAATTTCCGCCAGATTCCGCGCTACCGGTGGGATTTCATCAGCCTGGGCGCGTTCGCCGCGGTTTCCACCGTGCTGGGCTCCATGGCCTATGAGCTCACGCTCAGCTCCTACGTGGAGGCCATCAAGCAGGTGGAAATCCTTTTCGCCCTGGCCATCGGCTACTTCGTGTTCCAGGAGCAGGCCCGCGTCCGGGTCATCTGGCCCGGCAGCCTGCTGATCCTGCTCGGCGTGATCCTGCTCAAGCTGTGGGGATAGGCGTCGGGCACACCCTTCGCATGACTGTCGCATGGGTGATTCGGCAAGCCGCGTCGCCGTCCGGACAGCGGGTGTTTGACATCCCAACTGTCACAATGTAATAGGATACTAACGCGACCGACAGTCAGGTCGCTCGCGCGCTCGTGCAAGATGCTCCTCACAGGTGGCTTATGGGCTCCGCGATACCGCTTGATCGACAGACTGGGTTCGATAGTGCCCACGACGGGCAGCACGAAGGCCGGGCCAGCGGCTGCGGCAGCTACCGGGCGTTGCTGCCCGCGGAGCTGGAGCGCATGCCGTCAGCGACCATCGTGGCGCTGAAGATCGCCGATGCGTCCCAACGCTTCGCGGGGTTCGCCACCGTGCTGGCGCTGCCCTCGGCGCGCGACCTGGCGGAACACCTGGCGGAGCTGCCGGTGGGTCAGCCGGTGGTGGTGGTGTGTCCCGATGGGGATTGCAGCTCGCGCGTGGCCACCCGTCTGGCCAATGACGGACGCACGGTCTATCACCTGGCCGGCGGGCTGCGCGATTGGAACTACCACCGCCGTCCGGCCTGCGGCCACTGCCGCTAGGTCAGCCTTTCGCTGTGCCTGCCCGCGGCGGTCTGCCGCGGCGCCGGATCCCGCCTTGCCTTGGATGTCCCGCAACCCGTATCATCACAGCAGGAATGCCGCGCGGCGTGGGAGCCTGAAATGCGGCCGCTGCCGTCCCCCACGCGGGGGGTGGGAGAGGAAAGTCCGGGCTCCACAGAGCAGGATGCTGGCTAACGGCCAGTGGGGGCGACCCTAAGGAAAGTGCCACAGAAAATATACCGCCGATGGGGGCGGCGGCGACGCCGTCTCACAGGTAAGGGTGAAATGGTGGGGGCCACGGCCTTAATGTAAGAGCCCACCGCGGTCATGGCGACATGGCCGGCACGGCAAACCCCATCCGGAGCAAGTCCAAATAAGGTGGCCATGGGATGGCTCGTCCCGCCACCGGGTAGGACGCTGGAGAGCCCCGGCAACGGGGCTCCTAGAGTAATGGTCGCAACGCCCGCAAGGGCGACAGAACCCGGCTTATTGAAGACTCCCGCGCCCGCGCTGCCTTCCCGCCGAATCTCCCGTGCCTGCCTGAGCACGCGCCTGCCGATGTCGCGCCCTGGGCAAACGTCCTGGCCCCTGGGCCTGTGGCCCGCTCGCCATACGGAACATCACGAAGGGATCCGCTGTCGCGGGGAAGGCGGCGACGGGGTGCGGGGCTGTGTCCGAATCGGGGGAGGAACAGGCAGCGGGTTGCCATCCTTGGCAATTAATCAGCATCCCTGATTGACCCGTTGCCCGAAAGAGGAGGGTGCTTCTGATCTCTTATCGGAGCACTCCCGAAAAACTTGAGCTGCCTCCGCTGGAAGTTCCGTCACGGCCGGCCGGCTCCGCTGCGACCCGATCAGTGAACCATAGTCCGCGGCGTCGGTCCAGCGATATTGCAGCCCGTGCGCAACGTGAAAGCACTGGACCATATCCGTTGGGCGAGGTCCAGCATTTTTTTTGGTCGCGGGCTATTTTTCGTCAGGATGCGCGGCCGCCTCCGGGTGGGGCAGCCTGAGGAAAAGTTCCCCGGCAGACCGGCGCAGGGTCAGGGTCAGCGACTCGCCCGGGGCCAGACGCTCATAGGCCAGGCGCAAGGCCGCCGCCCCCGCGGGGGGCGCTCCGTCCACGGCCACGATCACATCACCCGCCCGCAATGCCCGCCCGGCGACCGGGGCCCAGGGGTGGACGGCTGTCACCGTCAGCCCCGCCCCATCGCTGGACAGCGTCACCCCGTTCAGGCTGGGCAGGGGGCGGCGCGGCACAGGCCCGTAGACGCGCGCGTAGTCGGCCATGCCGATGGGCACCGGATAGGCCGGCGCCCCGCGCTCGTCCCGCAGGGCCGGCGGCCCGGCGAAGCGGTGATCCCACAGCGTCCGCTGCCGGCTCACCCCGGCCCGCGCGGCCTGCAGGCTGGCACCGAGCTTGTGGGACAGATGGCCGGAGCCCACCAGCACGACCACGATGGCCTGCGGCTCCGCCGGCTGCACCAGGGCCGCCGCGCGCCGGCCGATGAAGCGATCCCACAGGGCCTGTACGCGGCGGAAACGCTCGAAGGCGGGTGAGCCCGGGTCCAGGTCGCTCCCGTGGCCCACCTGGGTCAGCAGGTGCAGCAGATAGTCAGCGAAGGGCGCGGGCGTCTCCAGCCCGCCGATGGCCTCGCGGGTGGCTGCCGGTAGCGCGGACCAGTCGCCGGCGCTCACGGCCTGGCGGGTCGCCCGGTCCGCGTTGAGTCCATGCATGGGCAGGCGATGCTCCCGCATCACCGCGAAAACGTCTGCATAGTAGCCCCAGGGGAATCCCCAGGCGTCGTACCAGCCGGATGCCTCCAGAAATTCCGCCTCCGTGGCGCTTCCCTGCCGCCAGGCCTCCAGGGCGGGGTCGGCTGCCTCGGGCAGCATCTCGAGCCCCACCGTGACGTGTCGCCCATCCGCCACTAACGCCTGCAGCAACTGGGCTTGCCAGGCGTGACTGCGCGGCTCATCGTGCTGCTCGCCGAGAAACAGCAGCGGGATGCCGCGCAGATCGGCAATCAGCCGCGCGGTTGCCACCGGCTCGGCGCGCGCCAGATCGTAGGTCGTGTCGGGAGGGACGGCGAATTGCAGCCGCGGTGCCGGGTAGACTTCCGCCGGCGGCGCGGCGCTACAGCCGGCCAGCAGGCCCGCGGCAACCACGATCGGCAGCACCGCTTTTGCCAGCACCGTCTTTGTCGGCACCGCTTCTGCCGGCGCCGATCCTGTCCGCGCAGTTCTTGTCAGCGGCGCAACGCTGCGCAGGCGGGCCGTGCGGCGTACCCGGAACTCCATCAGGCGTGTCCATGACCCAGGTCGCCGGCCGTCGCATGCAGGGTCACCACGGGGCTGCCGTCGGGTTCCAGTGCCAGGGGCAGGCCGGCCTGGAGGGTCTTGAAGCGGATCAGCGCGATGCCGCCGCGGGCGTCGCCGTCCGCTTCCCCGGCGACACTGGTCAGCGTACCCACCTGCTCGCCATCCGCGTACAGGGCGTCTCCCACCGCCACCGCCGCGGCCGCCGGCAGCCGTACGGCCACCAGCTTGCGGTTGGGGTGTCCCCGGTAGTGCATGCGGGCGTGGATCTCCTGGCCCACGTAGCAGCCCTTGCCGAAGGCGATGTGGTCGTACAGTGCGGCCTCGGCGGGCAGAAACGTCGTGTCGAAGTCCACCCCGAAGCGGGGAATGCCCGCGCGCGTGCGCAACTCATCCACCGCGGCCTGTCCCACCAGACGCGGGCCAGCCGACGTGGCCAGCAGCGCCTCGACGAATGCGGCGGCCTGTCCGGCGGGCAGCAGGCACACGATGCGGGGGATGTGGCCGAATGGCAGTGCGCTCAGCAGCAGGGGCTGCGCGCCGAAGGTGTTGGCCAGCTGTGCCGGGTCGGCGTCCAGCTCGCGCAGGGCGTCGGGAGCCTGGGGCCCGATCAGGTCGATGCGGCTCAGCCCCACCATGCCCAACTGGGCCTCCTCGCGCACATGGTAGCCGTCGATATGGATGGCCACGCCATCGCCGTCACCCGGCTCGGAGATGACCAGGTATTCCTCCGGCTTGGTGCGCAGCACCAGTACGCTGTGCAGAATGCGCCCCTTCGTGGCGCAGAGCAGGTTGGGCTGCAGGCGGCCGACGCTCAGCCTGGCCACGTCATTTGTCGTGATGCCGCCCAGCAGCGTTCCCGCGTCGGGCCCCCGCACCAGCACCACGCCGCAGGCACTCAGGTCGAAGATGCCGGCCCCATCCGTCAGGGCGGCCACTTCCGCCGCGGTATCGCCATAATCCTGTGCCAGCTCGCCGTTGCCGGCGGGGATCAGCCGCGCCGCGTGCTGCTCATGCAATTGCTTCATGGCGTTGTCCGGCACTGTCGCCATGGGGATTCTCCGCTGAAGTTGCACCGTGGTTCGTCCTTGCAGCATACCATGCCCCAACTGACCGGCCAATGTGCCGGCCCCCCTCGCATTGCTGATTCAGATTTGTGCAATCAATGGGCGATGCTGCACAAATATTGTGCAATTATATTGCCCGACCCGCGGCAATCGTCGCAATATCGCGTGTTACTACAGCGCATTAGAAAAGATGCTGCAAATGGCATCATTCCTGCGAAAGAGAGGGGTGACGTCAACATTCACGCCCCCTCAGGGGCACCCGGAACGGCGGAAAAATCGTGCAGTGGAGCAATGTCATGAAGAAAATCGAAGCCGTCATCAAGCCCTACACCCTCGATAAATTGAGGGAAGCGCTGGAAGCCATCGGCATTTCAGGGCTGACCATCTACGAGGTGCGGGGCCATGGACGACAGAAGGGCCACACCGAGTTGTATCGCGGTGCGGAATATACCGTGGACTTCATCCCCAAGCTGAAGCTCGAGGCCATCGTCCCCGATGACAAGGAAGATCAGGTCATCGAGACCATCACGCAGACGTGCAACACAGGCAAGATCGGCGACGGAAAGATCTTCGTGTCCGAGATGACCAAGGTGGTGCGCATCCGCACCGGTGAACTCAACGAGAGTGCGCTGTAGCTCGCACCCCTGCGATGAAACATCGCTGCAATCAACCGTCTCACAGGTACAAGTAGGAGCAGACCATGACGGAAATGAAATATATTCTGGACACCTTCTGGCTGTTGATGGCCGGAATCCTGGTCATGTGGATGGCCGCCGGCTTCGCCATGCTGGAGACCGGCCTGACCCAGGCCAAGAACACCGTCACCATTCTTTGCAAGAACCTCACGCTGTATGCCGTTGCCTGTCTGATGTACTGGATCGTCGGCTACCAGATCATGTACGGCGAGGGTAATGCCTTCATGGCCTTCGGCTTCGGCTTCACGGGCATGTCCGACGGCGACCACAGCCTGATGGCAGACTTCTTCTTCCAGGTGGTCTTCGTGGCCACGGCCGCGTCCGTCGTCTCCGGCGCGGTAGCGGAACGGATGAAGTTCTGGCCCTTCATGATCTTCACCGTCGTCCTGACGGCCATCATCTACCCCATCCAGGGTCACTGGAGCTGGGGCGGCACGGCCCTGGGCGGCCTGATCGAAGGCTTCACGGACTTTGCCGGTTCCACCATCGTGCACTCCGTGGGTGGCTGGGCCGCGCTGGCCGGTGTGCTGCTGCTCGGCGCGCGCCGCGGCAAGTATGCCAAGGATGGTTCGGTGCGCCCGATCCTGGGCTCCAACCTGCCCCTGGCCACCCTGGGCACGTTCATCCTGTGGCTGGGCTGGTTCGGGTTCAACGGCGGCTCTCAGCTGGCGCTGGGTACCATCGATGACGCCAATGCCGTGGCCAAGGTGATCGTGAACACGAACATGGCCGCCTGTGCCGGTGCCGTGGTCGCCCTGCTGCTCACCCAGCTGCTGCACAAGAAGATCGACCTCTCCATGGTGCTCAACGGTGCCCTGTCCGGGCTGGTGGGAATCACGGCCGGGCCGGACTACCCCAGCGTGGGTGTGGCCGTGCTGATCGGCGCCATTGCCGGTGTGCTGGTCACCTTCGCGGTGCCCATGTTCGACAAGCTGAAAATCGACGACCCGGTCGGTGCGCTTTCCGTGCACCTGGTCAACGGCGTGTGGGGCACCCTGGCCGTGGGCATTTTCAATCCCGACGTGTCCCTGGGCGCCCAGATCATGGGTATCGTCGCCGTGGGCGTGTTCACCTTCGTGTCCAGCTTCATCATCTGGTACGTGCTCAAGCTGGTGATGGGCATCCGGGTGAGCGAGCAGGAAGAGCAGGAGGGCATCGACCGGTACGAATTCGGGATGGAAGCCTATCCCGAGTTCCGCCCGGGCTTCATGCCCAGCTAGACCCCCGTCGGCTGCCCCTGCATCCGGTGTCGACTCGCCGGGGCAGGGCCCGCCGAAACCAGAGCGGTCAGGCCTCGCCGTCCAGCGCGCTTTCCCCCCGGGCGCCTGGGCGGCGGGGCTTGTCGTTTTCGTGTACCCAGCCTGCCACCGCGGCAGGCCTGGTCAGCAGCGCCATCGCCGCATGCAGGGCCCCACCCGCCAGATGGTTCCAGCTTCCCCGCCCCGTCGGCATCACCGTCCGCTGTGTGCGCAGCTGCACCCGATCCTGCACGGCCTCCGCATCGGCCAGGGTGTCCGCGAAGGAGCGCGAGGCCGTGGCGCTGTTTGCCGCCGTGCCCTCCGGCGTTCCGGCGGCCGGTGTCACCCTGAAGGGGTGGTATGCTAGTCTTTCGGTCATGGCATCCGTTCGCTGTGCATGATGCCCCGCGCCCGATGCGGCACGCAGGCAGGTTGGCGCCTTCCGGCCGCGACGTCATGCCGGCCTCGAGGTCATCCCTACTGTTGGCATCGGCAGCCCGGGCCGGAACTTGAGCGTGTGTCGCAGCCTTGTGCTCCTCCCGCCGCGCATGGAGCCCCCTCATGAAAAAATCCTGGGATGTGTTGCGCATCCTGTCGCCCGAGCCTCCCGCGCGGAGCTTCCTCGTGCGCTGGCGTGGGCGGGAATGTGTGCTGCGGCGGCCGGGCCCCGATGGCGTGGATCTGGCCACCCAGGCCGCCGTGATGGCCTGGGCCGCCGGGCAGGGCCTGCCCGTGCCCCCCGTGCTGGCGGCGGGGCCGGCCTATCTGCTCCTGGGCCTGCTGCCGGGGGAGCCGGGCGGCCCATGGGCCGGGGCGGACCTGGGCGAGGCCAGGATCGGCCAGGCCTTCGGCCTGCTGGGGCGGCTGCATGCGGCCGGGGCGGCCCAGCCACCGGCCATCGACCTGCCCCGCGACAGTTGGCGGTTCTACCTGCCTGCCGCGGCGCTGCCCGCGGATTCCGCCGTGCCGGGGCCGCGGGTGCTGTGTCACGGGGACTTCCATCCGGCCAATCTGCTCTTTGCCGGCGACGACGTGACGGGGCTGGTGGACTTCGAGTACGCGCAATGGTCCTGGGCGGCCTATGACCTGGCCTACGGGCTGCTCACCTGCTGCGGTGACTGGGGGGGCGGGCGGCTGGTGCCGGCCAAGCGCGATGCGGCCCTGGCCGCCTATGGGCAGGCGCATCCATGGGATGCCGCGGCGCTGGCGGTGTGCTTTCCCCTGGCCATTCAGGCCGTCTCCGCCTGGCTGCGGGCCCTGCCCCGGGGCGGTGGTGAGCACCCCAGCGGCGAGCCGTACCTGAGCCGTCTGCTGGCCGAGCGACCGTGGCGCTCACTGTTGGGTGACTCCAAATACCCCTAAAAACAGGGCATTTGCAGGGGATCGGCCCGGCGTTGCGGGTTGACCGCCGAGGGTCCGTGTGAGAGGAAGGAGGGCGGTCAAAGCCCCCTCCCGCGCCGCAGGACCACCTCGGCGATGGGCACGATAGGTACACCCGAGGAGCATTTCTATGGATTTCGAGCACAGCGACAAGGTCAAGGACCTGATTTCCCAGGTTTCCGACTTCATGGATCGGTACATTTATCCGGCGGAGGAAGTGGCCGAGCAGCAGGTGCTGGACTCGGGGGACAAGCACCATCATCCGGAAATCCTGGAAGAGCTGAAGGTGAAGGCCCGTGCCCAGGGGCTGTGGAACCTGTTCCTGCCCAACGAGGAGCACGGGGCGGGGCTGACCAACCTGGAATACGCACCGCTGGCGGAACTCATGGGGCGCGTACAGATCGCCTCGGAGGTGTTCAACTGCTCCGCGCCCGATACGGGCAACATGGAGATTCTGGCCGAGTTCGGCACGCCGGAGCAGAAGCGGCAATGGCTCCAGCCCCTGCTGGACGGGGAGATTCGCTCGACCTTCTCCATGACCGAGCCCCACACACCCGGCTCCGACCCCACGCAGCTGCAGACCACCGCGGTGCGCGACGGGAACGAGTACGTGATCAATGGCCGCAAGTGGTTCTCCTCCAATGCGTACCATCCGCACTGCAAGATCCTGATCGCCATGGTGGTGACGGATCCCGATGGGCCGCGGCATCGCCGGGCCAGCCAGATCCTGGTACCCCTGGATGCGCCGGGCGTGAAACTGGTGCGCCCCGTGACCGTGTTCAACGACAACGGGGGCCACGCCCATGCCGAGATCGTCTATGAGAATGCCCGGGTGCCGGTGAGCAATATCCTGGGCGAGGAGGGCGACGGTTTCGCCATCTCCCAGGCGCGTCTGGGCCCCGGCCGCATTCACCACTGCATGCGGGCCATCGGCGGAGCGGAGCGGGCGCTGGACATGATGTGCCAGCGCGCCAAGAACCGCATCACCCACGGCCAGCCCCTGGCGGACAAGGGCATCATCCAGCACTGGATCGCCGAATCGCGCATGGAAATCGACCAGGCCCGCTGGATGGTGCTGTATACCGCCTGGAAGATGGACAAGTACGGCAAGAAGGAGGCGCGGCAGGAAATCTCCATGGTCAAGACCATCGCCGCCAACATGTTCCAGCGCGTGGTGGACCGCTCCATGCAGACCCATGGCGCCGCGGGGTTCACGGGCGATCTGCCCCTGTTCAAGTTCTGGGCATACGCGCGTACGCTGCGCATGGCCGACGGGCCGGACGAGGTGCACAACATGGTGGTCGCGCGGCGCGAAATGCGGCGTTTCGGGCACGAAATGAACGCCACGGTGCCCCAGATCGAGGTGCCGCGCTCCTGAGATACCGCGCACACGACGCAGCGACGCCGGTGCCTGCGGGCGTCGGTGACGCGGACTGTCGGGGCTTGGCGGTCTGTGGGATGTCGCCGGCGGTCCGCCGGGGGTGTGCGCTGGCCAGGGAGCGTCCCGGCCCGCTGGGGACGACGCCTATCTGGGGACAACGCCTAGGTGTACTGCTGCAAGTCGTCGAAGATTTCCTTCTCGTACAGGCCCCATTCCTCCCGCGGCAGCACCATCACGGTGGCGCCCGCCCGCGTGATGACCTTCTCGATGAAATCCAGCTCGCTGGGATGGGTGTTGCCGTCCGCATAGGATACGGCGCAGAGGGTCTTGATGAGCAGGTTGCGCGCCTCCGCGCTGCTCAGGGAATCGAGACCGTGCCGCAGACTGACTTCCTGATCGGCAATGTCGCCCCGCTCCTCCTCGCTCAGGTTGATCGCATCGGCGAAGCGCTTGAGGATCTGCTTCTCCCACACGTCGAAGTTGTCATCGACCTTGCTGATGTGAATCCCGAATAACAGAATGGTTCGCAAATCTTCCCGGCTGATGGCGCTCATGCTGTCCTCTGGATTGATCGCTGGGCGGCGAGATCGTGGTGCCTGGCCCCGTCCTGTCCGTTCCCAGGCCGTTTGGCTGGCCTGTGCCGCCACAGGTGCGCATCGCCGGTGCATCGAGGCCGGTGCATCAAGGCCGGTGGAGCGGGGTAAATCCTACCTAACACAGGGCCTTCCGGCCGGTCAAAGCATCCGCGACACCCGTGGAATGTCTTTGACCGGCTGAGAGGGGCCTGAGACAATAATGCATGGGGCGCGGAGAGTGGGTTTCCGCTGTCCGGCGCCATGCACCATTCATCCTGATCCGGCCCGTTGTCCCGATTGCCTCCCGCGCCGAGCGGGTCCGCGAAGACGATATGCCCGGGGAGTTCCATGCCGCAACGCCGAAAGTCCTTCTCCCAGGCCAACCTGGAGGTGCGCCACGAAGGCCCGCAGGGAGAACTGCTGGCCACGGCGCTGACCGTGCCCGAGACGGACGGCTACACCCTGACCCATGCCTTTCATCCCTACCCCGGTCGTTTTCACCATCAGCTGCCCGCGGCGCTGCTGCGGGCCGTGGCCGAGCCGGGGCAGACGCTGCTGGACCCTTTCATGGGTGGCGGCACGACGCTGGTGGAGGCCATGCTGCAAGGCCTGGTGGTGACCGGGAACGACCTGAATCCCGTGGCCACGGTGGTGGCGCGGGAGCGCACACGGCCGCGCACCCAGCCACAGGCGGAGCGCGTCGTGCGCACGGTGCGCGATATCGGGGCCGAGGTGACGGCGCTGCGCCGCTCGCCCAAGCCGCCGCGGGTCAACCACCCGCGCCTGGCCCAATTGGCGCCCCACTACCAGCCCCACCTGTTCGCCGAACTGGTGCAATGGACGCGGCTGATCGACGAGGTGCGCGACTCCTCCGTGCGCGAAACCCTGCGCGCCGTGCTGTCCGCCGGGGTGGTCAAGTTCTCCAACCGCCGCTCGGACAGCTCGGCCCAGGAGGCCCCCAAGACCTTCCCGAAAGGGGCCGCGGGGCGCTTTCTGCAAGCCAAGGCGGAAGAGCTGGTGCAGGCCCAGATGGAATTCGCCCGGCTGCTGCCCGAGGGTTGTCCGCGGCCCAAGCTCTTGGCGGAGGATGCGCGGCTGCTGACCTCCCTGCCCTGGGCACAGTTCGACCATATCCTCACCAGCCCGCCCTATCCGGGCACCTACGACTACGCCGAGCAGCATCAGCTGCGCATGGACTGGCTGTGCCTGGACCCGGGCACGTTCCAGGCCCAGGAGATCGGTGCCCGACGGGAGGGACAGCCCGATAGCTGGAGCGCGGCCAACCGGGACGTGATGGTGGCCCTGGCGCGGGTGGTCAAGCCTGGGGGCAACCTGTACCTGGTCATCGGAGACTGGCTGGAAGACGGCCATCCGGTGGACGGCGGGGCCATGTTCCGCCGCATCGGGCGGGACAAGGGCTGGCGCCTGGTCTCCGCCGCCGCCGTGCAGCGGGAGGCATTCTCGCACAAGGAGCGCCGCGCCTACTCCAAGCACGGCAAGTGGGAGCATCTGCTCCATTTCACACGGGGCGAGCCCCGCTCACAGCCCGCCGAGGGCTGAAGCGAAGCGGCCCAGCGCCGCCACGGGATCGTCCACATTCCACACGGCGGAGATGGCCGCCACCCCGGCGGCCCCGGCGGCCAGGCAGTCGCCCACCCGCTCCGGCGTCACGCCCCCCAGCGCGTACAGCGGCAAGTCTGTGGCCGCGGCAGCCTCTGCCAGGGCCGTCAACCCCACCGGGGAGCCATACGCCGCCTTGGAGGGGGTCGCGAACACCGGCCCGAAGGTGGCAAACGCCGCGCCCGCCGCCGCGGCGGCGCGCACCCCCGCCACATCGTGGGTGGAAACCCCGTAGCGCAGCTGCTCCCGCAGCGCCGGCGCCTGCCCGGCCAGGGGCAGGCTGTCCTCGCGCAGCTGCACCCCAGTCAGGCCCAGGCTCAGGGCCAGGTCGGCCCGGTCATTGAGGTACAGTTCCACGGGTGGGCCGCCTGCCAGCGCCGCCTGCCATGCGCCACACAGGGCGGCCAACGCGGCGGGCGCCAGATCCTTCTCACGAATCTGCAGCGCGCGCAGCCCGGCCTTTGCCAGGGCCGGCAGCACCACCGCGGGGTCGTGCCGCCCCCGCAGGCGGTCGGTGATCAGGTAGAAGCGAAAAGGGGCCATGGCCGTCGGGCGTGAGCGGCGCTGCTGAATGGCGAAGCTGTTAAACAGCGAGGCTGTTAGACAGCAATGCAGTTAGACAGCAATGCGGCCCGCCTTGGGGCTGGAAGCCTCCGCATGGAACTTGCGCGGGATGCGCCCGGCCAGGAATGCCTTGCGCCCCGCCAGGGCGGCATCGCGCATGGCCTCGGCCATCAGCACCGGCTCCCGGGCACGGGCCACGGCCGTGTTGAGCAGCACGCCGTCGCAGCCCAGCTCCATGGCGATGGTCACGTCGGAGGCGGTGCCCAGCCCGGCATCGACGATCAGCGGAATGGACAGCTTGTCGCGGATCAGCGCCAGGTTGTAGGGATTCAGGATGCCCATGCCCGAGCCGATGGGTGCGCCCAGGGGCATCACGGCCACGCAGCCCAGATCCTGCAGCTTGCGGCAGGTGATGGGATCGTCGGTGCAATAGGGCATTACGTCGAAACCCTTCTCGATCAGGATGCGGGCGCCTTCCAGCACCTTCTCTGAATCGGGAAACAGGGTGTCCTCGTCGGCGATGATCTCCAGCTTGATCAGGTTGGTTTCCAGCGCCTCGCGGGCCAGCTCGGCGGTGACCACCGCGTCGCGCACGGTGTAGCAGCCCGCGGTGTTGGGCAGCAGGGCATAACCCTCGCTGCGCAGCAGGCTCAGCACGCTCTCGCCGGTGGGGTCGTCCAGATTGATGCGGCGGATGGCCACCGTCACCAGCGCCGTGCCGCCGGCCTTGAGCGAGCGCAGCAGGACATCATTGTTGGGGTAGCGGGACGTTCCCAGAATCAGCCGGGATGAAAATTGGCGCTCCCCGATGGTCAGTGGTTGATCCGTGACGGACACGTCATCCTCCTTGGGTGGCCTGGACGATTTCGATCTCGTCCGCGGCATTCAGCAGGATCTGTTCCCAGTCCGCCCGGCGCACCACCTCGCCGTTCACACAGACGGCTATGCCGCCCTGGGTCGTGGGCACCTGCAACTGCTCCAGCAATTGGGCCACGGTGGGTTCGCCCGTCACCTTGCGTGGGGTTCCGTTGATGGTGACGTCCATGGGATGATCCGGTCTATCTGGCCGGCCACGGGGCGGGGGTGCTTCGCCAGCCGCCGCGGCACCGGCATGCTTTCAACGACACGTGTTCTTTACGGCACCTGTTCACTGCGGCGCCTGTTCACTGCGGCGCGCTTCTCTAGGGTAGTACGTTTCGGTTCATGCGTCATCGCCATTGGCCCCGCGGCCGGGCCGCGCGCTCGCGCCGCCGGGTTTTCATTTGGCAATGGCCGGGGGTTGGGGTAACCTTTGAAATACTGGAAAATCAGCTATCTTCTCAAAAGCTTAACACATAAGCCGCGGTGCTGGCCACCGACTTGCCGCGGTCATGCGGGAGCAGGACATGGCTTACGGCTCTGATAAATCGGCCGAATTCTCCTTACAGGACAAGTACACGCGCCTGGAAGGCAACGTCGCAATGACCGGCGTACAGGCTCTGGTGCGGCTGCCGATGGACCAGCACCGGCGGGACAAGGCGGCCGGTCTGCGCACGGGCACCTACATCAGCGGCTACCAGGGCTCGCCCCTGGGCGAGGTGGACAAGCAGTTTGCCCTGGCCGGGCCGCTGGTGGATCAGCACCATATCCGCTTCGAGGCCGGGGTCAACGAGGACATCGCCGCCACGGCGGTCTATGGCAGCCAGCTGCTGGAACTGTTTCCCCATTCCCGCTACGACGCCGTGCTGGGCATCTGGTATGGCAAGGGCCCCGGAGTGGACCGCTCCGGCGATGCCTTTCGTCACGGGCAGTACCTGGGCACGAGCCGCCACGGCGGCGGGCTGATGCTCTGCGGCGACGATCCCTCGGCCAAGAGTTCCACCATCCCCAGCGATTCCACCCTGACCCTGTACGACGGGTTCTTCCCCGTGCTGTATCCGGGCGACCCCAAGGAGGTGCTGGAGCTGGGCCTGCACGGGCTGGCCATGTCCCGCTATAGCGGCCTGTACTCGGCCCTCAAGATCGTGACCAACGTGGCCGACGGCGGCGCCATCATCGAGGTGTCGCCCGAGCTGGCGCGCCCGGTGATCCCCGAATTCGAGGTGAACGGCAAGCCCTTCGCAAAGATTCAGGACCCCCGGCTGATCCCGCCCTTCACGGTGGAAATGGAGCGGCAGATCTACTACGAGCGCCTGGGGGCGGTGATGGCCTATGCGCGGGCAAACCAACTGAACCGGGTCACCGTGCGCAGCAGCAGTGACCGCATCGGGCTGGTCTCCGCCGGCAAGAGCTATGACGACATGATGCTGGCCCTGTCCCTGCTGGGCTTCGGCGAGGAGGACCTGCGCCAGGCGGGCATCCGCGTGTACAAGCTGGGCCTTATCGCGCCCCTGGAGCCCCATGGGGCCCGGGAATTCGCCGAGGGGCTGGAGGATGTGCTGGTGGTGGAGGAAAAACGCGGCTTCATCGAGATGCAGTTGCGCGACGTGCTGTACAGCCTGCCCCACCGCCCGGCGGTGCTGGGCAAGCAGGATGCCCAGGGCCGGCCCCTGTTCCCCATGCAGGGGGAGTTGCAGCCGGATCAGATCGCCCGCCTGATGGCGGGATACCTGGCCGAGCGGTTGCAGCGGCCGGACCTGCTGGAGCGCGTCAAGTGGCTGGTGGACATCCAGGAGCGGCAGTACGAGGAGGTGATGCCGCGCACGCCCTACTTCTGCAGCGGCTGCCCGCACAACACGTCCACGACGCTCAATGAAGGGGACATCACCGGTGGGGGCATCGGCTGTCATGCCATGGCGGCCTACATGGATCGCGGGGTGACCTGGCTGACGCACATGGGGGGCGAAGGGGCGCCCTGGCTGGGGCTGCAACACTTCGTGGACCAGGCGCACATCTTCCAGAACGTGGGTGACGGCACCTATTTCCACTCGGCCAGCAAGGCCGTGGAGGCCTGCATCGCCTCCGGCGCCAACATGACCTTCAAGATTCTCTACAATGCCGCCGTGGCCATGACCGGCGGGCAGGATGTGATCGGTGTGCTGGACACGGTCAACCTGGCCAAGCAGCTCGAAGCGGAAGGGGCCAAGCAGGTGGTCATCGTGCCGGAGTTGATGGACAAGTATCCCCACACCCGCATCAGCGACCGCGTCACCGTGCGGCCCAAGGCCGAGTACAATGCCGTGATGCGCGAGCTCAAGGCGGTGCCGGGCGTGACCGTGATCATCTTCGACCAGCAATGCGCCGCGGAAAAGCGTCGCCACCGCAAGCGGGGCACCCTGGAGATCCCGCGCAAGCGCGTGCACATCAACGAGGCTGTCTGCGAGGGCTGCGGGGACTGCGGGGTCAAGTCCAACTGTCTCTCCGTGATCCCGGTGGACACGCCCTACGGCCGCAAGACCCAGATTCACCAGTCCTCCTGCAACATGGACTATTCCTGCCTCAAGGGGGACTGCCCCTCCTTCATGACCGTGGAGCTCGGCGCGGACACGGACGTGCGGCGGCGCAAGGCCATCGTCACCTCCATGGACGATGCCCTGCCCGAGCCCAACCTGAAGGCGCGGGCCGACGACCCCTACAAGGTGCTGATGGTGGGCATCGGGGGCTCCGGCGTGGTGACGGTGGATGCCCTGCTGGTCACGGCGGCGGTGATCGAGGGGCGGCACGCCATTCACCTGGATCAGACCGGCCTGGCCCAGAAGGGCGGCGCGGTGCTGTCCAATCTGATCATCGGCAACCAGCCCTTCTCCCGGCCCAACAAGATCACCGCCGGGGAGACGGACGTGGTGCTGGGCTTCGACCTGCTGGCCTCCGTGTCGGCGGACAACCTGCACCGCTACGATCCGCAGCGCACGGTGGCCGTGGTCAACACGCATCGCACCAGCACGGCGGCGACGGTGACGGATATTCACACCGCGTTTCCTCGGGAGCAGCAGCTCCTGGAGCGGCTGGAGCGCTATGTGAACAAGGAGGGTACGGTGGCCGTGGACGCCGAGGAGCTGACCGAGGCGCTCTTCGGCAATAACCAGTCCAACAACATCTTCCTGGTGGGCGTGGCCTATCAGGCGGGTCTGCTGCCCTTGCAGGCCGACTCGATCGAGGCGGCGATCCGCACCAACGGCGTGGCCGTGGAGCAGAACATCAATGCCTTCCGCTGGGGGCGCAAGTACCAGCTGGAACCCCAGGCCGTGCACGACATGATCGCCGGGCCCGCCGAGCCGGCCACGCCCCGGGAGCAGGCGCTGGCCAGGCTGCAGCGCCATGCCCCGGGCCATGTGCGTGCCCTGGAGGGGCTGGCCCAGGAATTCCCCGGCAACGAGGCCCTGGCCGATCTGCTCTATCCGCGGGTGGCAAACCTGATCCTGTACCAGAGCCCGCGCTACGCCCGGCGCTACCTGGACTTCGTGCGCCGCATCGTGGACACGGAGCACCAGCGCACACCCGGCCGCACGGAGCTGGGCGAGGCCGTGGCCCGCTGGCTGTTCAAGCTGATGGCCTACAAGGATGAGTACGAGGTGTCCCGCCTGTGGCTCCAGGACCCCACGCGGGAACGCGTGCGGGACTTCTATGACGGCCCGCTGACCGAATACATCCATCTGCATCCGCCCCTGCTGCGGGCGCTCGGCATGCGGAACAAGCTGCGGCTGAATGTGAACGCGATTCTGCCCCTGTTCCGCCTGCTCTACAGCCTGCGCCGCCTGCGCGGCACGCCGCTGGACATGTTCGGTCGGGCCGGCATCCGGCGGGAGGAGCGCCGCCTGATCGGCTGGTACGAGGATCTGGTGGATGGGCTGCTGCCCACGCTGACCCATGAGAACCATGGGCTGGCCGTCTCCATCGCCAATGCGCCCGACGGCATCCGCGGCTACGAGAGCATCAAGGAGCGCATGATCGCCGAGACCGAAGCCCAGGTGGAGGAGCTGCGCGCTGCCTATGGGCAGGCGGAAACGCCCCGCAAGGCCGGCTGATCGGGGAGGCTGCCGGGCGCAAGGCTGCGCGGGCCATGCGTGACGCGGGCCCGGGCCCGCCGCAGGGGGGCGCACGGGGGCGCCGTTCCGCGATGCCGCACGGCACCTGGCCAGACTGCCGTGGTATCTACAGGGGGGCTATGCCGTCCGGCGCTGGAGGCCGGAGGCGTATCGGAAAGTCCGCGTGGGCTGGCCCAACTCCCGGGGGCGCCAGGCACCGGCGCCGGGCACTAGATCAGCCCGGCCTCCTTCAACGTCACGTACGGCCCTTTGCGGTCCAGGGAGCGGATGGCCCGCGTGCTCAGCTTGACGGAAACCCAGCGGTTGAGTTCCGGCACGAAGATGCGCTTCTTCTGCAGGTTGGCCTGCTGGACATGATTGGACTTGTTGTTGGCATGGGAAACCCGATGCCCATTCAGGCCCTTCTTGCCCGTGACCTGACATTGCCTTGCCATGGCGGCATTCCTTGCATGGGGAATGAATTCAACGGTAAAAAAAGCAATATAGAGGGCGCGCCGCATTCTGTCAATCCACGGTTGCCCATCATCGCCGCCCGCGCGCGCCCGGGAAGCCCCCCATGCCCCAACGAATTCTGCTGACCCAGCTGCGCCGCATCGGCGACGTGGTGCTGACCACGCCCGCCGTGCGCGCGCTGCGCGAGGCCTATCCCAATGCCCACATCGCCTATCTGACCGAGGCGCCGTCGGATCAGGTGCTGCGCGGCAATCCCCATGTGGATCAGGTGCTCCTGATGCCCAGGCGGCAGGGGCTGGCAGCAGAGCTGCGCTGCTGGTGGCGCCTGCGACGGGAGCGCTTCGATCTGGTGATCGACTTCTTCGGCAATCCGCGCAGCGCCCTGCTCACCTGGTTCACCGGGGCGCCGCGCCGCGTCGGCCTGAAGCTTCGCGGGCGCCGCCATTGCTACACCGATGCGGTGTCCCTGCCGCCGGGGCGGCGCTATGCGGCGGAGCACAAGGCGTTGCTGCTGGAGCCCCTGGGCCTGTCGACGACCAAGCTCCTGCCGGAGGTGTTTCCCACAGCCACGGAGCGCGCCACAGCGGACGCGCAATTGGCGGCCCTGGGGGTAGGGCCGGACGAGCTGCTGGTGGGCCTGTGCCCTGTCTCGCGGCTGCCCTACAAGGTGTGGCCGGCGGAGCGCTTCGCCGCCGTGGCCGATCACCTGATCGAGCGCCACGGGGCCAGGGTGCTGTTCTTCTGGGGTCCGGGCGAGGAATCCTTCGTGCAACAGGTGCGGGCCCACATGCGGCGCGAGGCGCTGCCCGACTACCCGGTGCCCGGCCTGATGGAAATGGCGGCCCTGTTGGCGCGCTGCCGGCTGCTGGTCGGCAACGACAACGGCCCGCGCCACTTTGCCATCGCCGTGGGCACGCCCACGGTGGGCATCTTCGGCCGTACCCGCGCCGTCAACTGGACACCCCCGGCGGCCCCCGCGCACCGGGCGCTGGAATTCGACCCGGGCTGCAAAGCGGCCTGCACCTATCCGCGCTGCGGGCTGGAATGCCTGGACGGTGTGCCGGTGGCGGCGGTGCTCGAAGCGGCGGATGCCCTGCTCGGCCCCCCGGGCGCCGCTGTCTAGATCGTGCCTGGATTGGGCAAGCAAGCGCCTCCCGCGCACTGCCGGATGCGGCCTTCCACCGCTCCCCCGCGCCAGGTTCAGGACAGGCCCGGCGACGCGGCGTGGTTGTCATTTCCCGCCGTGCCCCGGCATACTGGCCCCTGGCCCGGCGCAAGCGGCGTCAGGCAGTGGGCGAGCACACCTTTTGGACGTCTTCCCCATGGGCGCGGTGCCGATCGACGTGGACAGGCTGGTGCGGTTTCATCACGACGCCGTGGTGCGCTGGCACGATGCGCCCATCTCCGTGACGGCGGAGAACCCCCTGTGGCAGGCCATCGGGGACAATCATGCGCGCAACTTCGAGCTGTGGCACGAGGAGGACAAGGCGCGGGACCCCCAGGCGGACGATGGGGAGATCGCCGCCGTCAAGCGGGCCATCGACCGGCTCAACCAGCAGCGCAACGATGCCATCGAGCGCATCGACGAGCTGCTGCTGGCGGAGATTGGCGAGTTGCCGGCCGAGGCGCCACTCAACTCGGAGACCGTGGGCGCGATCGTGGATCGCCTTTCCATCGTCTCGCTGAAGGTCTTTCACATGGACGAGCAGACCCGGCGCACGGACGTGGATGACGCACATCGCCGTCAATGCGCGGAAAAGGTGGCCGTGCTGCGCGTACAGCGGGACGATCTGGCCGGCGCCTTGGCTCAGTTGCTGCGGGAGCTTGGGGCGGGCACGCGGCGCATCCGCGTCTACCGGCAGATGAAGATGTACAACGATCCCAGCCTGAATCCCGCCGTGTACGGTCGCAAGGCCGATACCTGAGCCCCGCGACCTGCCCCTGGCGCATCAAATAAGACCAAAATTGACAGCATTCCAGTGCGCCGATAGAATTGAAAATATAAGAAAATTCGGGCACCCCGTGACAAATTGAAGACAGACGCCCGACGCGCAGCAGCCACACCGAACACTGACCAAGAGGCAACATGAGCGAAGAGACAGGGGAACTGGTGCTCTCGCGCGAGGGATCGACCGAGGATCAGGTAGTGCCCGAAACGGCGCCGGAGCCATCAGAACTGGACAAGGCGCACCTGTCTCCGGAAGGCATGCTGGAGCGACGCCGCACGGCACCCCATGTCTACGTCTTCGACCTGCGCGACGCCGAGGCCTTCGAGGCGGGGCACATGCCGGGCAGCTTCAACCTGCCCTTCGCGCACCTGGAGAGCAATCTGCACCGGCTGCCCTTTCAGGGCGACCTGCTGTTCTTCGACGGTGGCGAGGGATTGGCCCGCAAGGCGGCCGAAGTGTTGCTGGAGAATGCCTTTACCGACTTCTACTTCATGGAAGAAGGCTATGCCGTGCTCATGGACACGCTGGCCAACTCGCCCCACGACACGCGTTACGCGGAACTGGACACGGAGGCGCGGGCGGCGGCCATTGAGCGGGTGCTGGACGAAAAGGTGCGCGCCATGCTGGCCAGCGACGGCGGCGGCATGGAGGTGATCGGCATCGAGGACGAGCGGGTGCTGATCTCCTACCAGGGCGCCTGCGGTTCCTGCGGCTCCTCCACGGCGGGTACGCTGCGCTTCATCCAGATGGCGTTGACCAACGCGCTCAATCACGAAATCGAGGTGGTGCCGGTCGACATGTAGACCGCGCCACGGCCCGCGCCTGTCTCGCGGGTGTCATCACGACTGACCTGTCTCGGCGCTGGCGGTGCCGGGAGGGGGACTTTCCACGCCAATCAGCGATACCATGACGGAATCCACCCACGACAAAACCAGCCAGCAGGGCAATGTGTCGGCAGCCTCGGGCAAGACCTACCGCATCACCTTCTTGCCGGAAGGCCGCACGATCGAGGTAAGTCCGCCCGATCCGCTGGCCCATCACGAAGGCGAGCCGGGCTCCATTCTGGACAATGCCGACCACAACAATATCCACATCGACCATGCCTGCGGGGGCTTTGCGGCCTGCTCGACCTGCCACGTGATCGTCAAGGAGGGGCTGGAAAGCTGCAACGAGATTTCCGACGACGAGGACGACATGCTGGACGAGGCCCCGGGGTTGACCCTCAAATCCCGGTTGGCGTGCCAGTGCATCCCGGATGGCAGCACCGATCTGGTGGTGGAAATCCCCGCCTGGAACCGCAACTACGTCAGCGAAGAGCACTAGTCTCCCGCCCCGGCCAGACGCAGCTCGCGCCGCCACACCACCCGCAGTCCCGACCACACCTCGTCGATCGCGCAGACCTTGTTGTCCACCAGACCCAGGGGCAGGGCCGTCTCGCGCACCGCGTCCTCGCTCATGTCCGTGGGTACGCGAGAGGCTTTCTTTGGCCAGGCCACCCACAGCCCGCCATGGGGAAAGATGGCGCGGCCCAGGGTCTCCATGCGCTGGATCAGCTTGACGCGCTCCTTCGTGAAATACACCGCCACGTCCACGCCCCCTGGCGCGGGCGCGACCAGGCGCACGTCCTCCGGCAACTCCCCCAGGGTTGCGGCGAAGTCGTCCGGCGCATCCAGCAGGGCCAGGCTCGTGCCCGGCTTGATGCCCAGCTTCCGGGGCAGCGGCGTTCCCGAATACCCGGCCATGGCGCTAGTCCCAGTGGGTATGAAAGCTGCCGTCCTGGTCCACGCGCTCGTAGGTGTGGGCGCCGAACAGATCCCGCTGGGCCTGCACCAGATTGGCCGGCAGGCGCTCGGCCCGGTAGGCATCGTAGTAGGCCAGGGACGCGCTGAATGCCGGCAGGGGAATGCCCGCCCGTACGCCCAGGGACACCACGCGGCGCCAGGCCTCCTGCCGTCCCGCGACCGCGTCGCGGAAGAAGGGGTCCAGCAGCAGATTGGGCAGCTCCGCCTGTCGGGTGAAGGCCTCCTGGATATGCTTGAGGAACACTGCGCGGATGATGCACCCGGCCTTCCAGATGCGGGCGATTTCGCCCAGGGGCAGGTTCCATTGGTGCTCCCCCGAGGCCCGGTGCAGCATGGCCATGCCCTGGGCATAGCTGCATGTCTTGGCGCAATAGAGCGCGGCGCGCACGGCGGCGATCAGCTCGGGCGTCCCCATCCCCGTGTCCACCGCCGGGGGACCGGGCAGCACCTGAGCGGCCTGGAGCCGCTCGCCGCGGATGGCGGACAGCATGCGCGCGTCCACGGCGGCGGTGATGGTGGGGATGGCCACGCCGGTTTCCATGGCGTCCTGCACCGTCCAGGCGCCGGTGCCCTTCATGGCGGCGGCATCCTTGATCACATCCAGCAGCGCCCCGCCGCTCGCCGGATCCTGCTGGCGGAAGATGCGCGAGGTGATCTCGATGAGGAAGGATTCCAGCTCCCCCCGGTTCCAGTCGGCGAACACGTCGGCCAGGGCCGCGTTGTCCAGCCCGCCCAGGCGGCGCAGCAGGTCGTAGGCCTCCGCGATGAGTTGCATGTCGCCGTACTCGATGCCGTTGTGCACCATCTTCACGTAGTGCCCCGCCCCGCCGGGGCCGATGTAGGTCACGCAGGGGCCGTCGTCGGTCTGGGCGGCGATGCGCTCCAGTTGGGGGGCCAGCCGCTCGTAGCCCTCCCGTGGCCCGCCGGGCATCATGCTCGGGCCGTTGAGGGCGCCTTCCTCCCCGCCGCTCACGCCCATGCCGGTGTAGTTGAAGCCCTTGGCCGACAGCGCCGCCTCGCGCCGGGCGGTGTCGCGGTAGTTGGAATTGCCACATTCCACGATCACGTCGCCCGGCTCCAGCACCTGCGTCAGCTCGTCCAGCACCGCATCCACCGGCTTGCCGGCGGGAACCATCACGAACACCTTGCGCGGCCGCTCCAGCTTCGCGGCCAGATCCTGCCAGTTGGCGGCGGTGGTGAGCCGCCGGCCCTGGGCCGGGCCCTGGGCGAAGCGCTGCATGGCATCGGCGTTGGCGTCGTAGCCCACCCCGGAAAAGCCGTTGCGTTCCAGGTTGAGCAGCAGGTTCGCGCCCATGACGCCCAGGCCCACCATGGCCACTGCGTGTTTTTCCATGGGTCTCTCCAGTTGAAGATTCAGGCCAGCCCGGCGGCGGCCTCGTCCAGCAGCAGGTGAATGTCCCCCGTCGCCTCGCGCAGCAGCCGCTGTGCCGGCAGGGTGTCCGCATCGGCCGGGCCCTGTACCACGCGGGCCAGGGTGGCGGCCTTGTCGCTCCCGGTGATCAGGAACACCAGCCGCCGCGCCCGGCAGAGCAGGGGATAGGTCAGCGTGAGGCGCATGGTGCGGCCATCGGGGGCGGGGGTGGCCACGCACCAGCGCGTCTGCTCGCCCAGGGCCGCGGCATGGGGAAACAGGGAAGCCGTATGCCCGTCGCCGCCCATGCCCAGCAGGGCCACATCGATGCGGCCGGCCGGCCCCAGCAGGGTGTGCAATGTCGCCTCATAGGCCGCGGCGGCGGCGTCCGGGTCGGCCTGCTCGCCCGGCATGCGCCACACACGGGGCGGAATGGGGGCCTGTTCCAGCAGGGCCTCGCGCACCATGCGGTAGTTGCTGTCCCGGTGCTGGGGCGGCACACAGCGCTCATCGCCGAAGAGCAGGTCCACGCGCTCCCAGTCCAGCCGGCTGTGCGTGGCCCACACGGGGTACAGCGCCCGCGGGGTGTTGCCCCCGGCGACGGACAGGCGAAAGCGCCCCTGCCCCTGCTGGGCCTCGGCGCCCCACCCGTCCAGCCGCTCCGCCAGGGCCTGGGCCAGGGCCGCGTGATTCGCGAAGACGTCGCGGTGCAGCGTCATTGGTTCCACTCCTCCGCCTCGGCCAGCCGGGCGGCCAGGGCCAGCGCCTCGCGAAAGGCCGGATCCAGGCCATGGGAGCCCAGGGCCGCGGCGATCAGCTCGGACTTGTCCCAGCCGTGCAGGGCCACCTGCTTTTCGCCAAAGGCGGGGCTGTGCAGGGCCACATGCTCCGCATCGACCTGGGTCACGCCGAAATCGCAGCCGTCGGCGCGCACGTACAGGGCAATCAGCTCGTCCTGGCCTCCTTCCCCCGGATGGGCCGCCGCATCCATGGGCACGCGCCGGCCGTCCTGGCGCAGAGTCCAGGCAAATTGCCCCGGCTCGGTGGCGTTGGGATTGACCGTGATGTCCGCGATGCCCAGCCGGGCCAGCAGCCAGCCGGCCAGCAACAGCCCCTGGGCGCGGCCGCCGCGGGTGGTTTCGATATGGATCGACTCCACACGGGCCAGCTTCTCCGCGTGCTCCGGCGCGTCGAACAGCCCGGCGAAGAGCAGGCGCACGGGCCGCAAACGCATCCAGCCGATGTCCGCCACGCCCTGGGTCAGCCCCTGCACCAACTCCTGCAGGTCCGCCAACTCGCGCATGGCTGCGGCGGAGTGGCTGTCCACGATCAGCCGATGGCTCAGGGTCAGCAACTCACGCAGCAGACGGCTGCGGGCAGGCAGGCGCTCGATCCAGAGCAGGCCCACCGGCAGATCCGGCGCCCGCAGGGCCCGGGCCAGGGAGGGAAAGTGGCGCACCCCGGCATCGCCGTAACCCACCAGGCTCACCTCCTCCGCACAGATCAGCGATGGCCCCTCGGGCAGGCGCAGGCAATTGGCCGAGACCCAGGCCTGGATCGGCTCGCCATCCGGCGGCTGGTCGGTCTCCGGGCGCGTCTCGAGCACGACAATGCGCGAGGGCACGGCCACGGTGACTTCCTGGAGCAATTCGCGCAGGGCGGTGCGGCGCTCGCCGTCCTTGGGGCCCGGGGCCACGTGATAGAGCAGGTTCCACAGGCAGGCGCGGGTCACATGCTTGGATTCGCCGGCGGCGTCCGGGTCCGCCTCGTGCCACAGGCGGGTCAACTCACGCTCGATGGCGGCGATGTCCACGGGCTGCTCCCGGCGCAGCGTGACAACCCCGTCGTTGCGGGCCGCGGCGCTCATGGCACCCTCCACTGTCCGCCGGCGGACTGCGCCAGTTCGTCCGCCTCGGGCGGGCCCCAGGAGCCGGCGCGATAGGTGGGCAGGCGGCGCCGCTTCTGCTCGGCCCAGGCCTCCTGGATGGCCGTGATGAAGGTCCAGGAGGCCTCGGTCTCGTCATCGCGGATGAACAGGGTGCTGTCGCCCATCATCGCATCCAGAATCAAACGCTCGTAGGCCTCCGGCGGTTCCTTGCCGAAGGCGCTGCCATAGCGGAATTCCATGTTCACCGGCGCGATGGCCATGTCCGGCCCGGGAATCTTGGAGCCGAAGTGGATGGAGATGCCCTCGTCGGGCTGGATGCGGATATTGAGCAGATTCACCACCGGGCCGCTGCCGGCCTGGCCGCGAAACAGATGGTGGGGTGCCGGGAGAAACTTGATGGTGATGTCCGTCACCTTCTTGGGCATGCGCTTGGCCGTGCGCAGGAGGAAGGGCACGTTGCCCCAGCGCCAGTTGTCCGCGTGCAGCTTGAGCGCCACATAGGTTTCCGTGGTGGAGTCGGGCGCCACGCCGTCTTCCTGAAGATAGCCGGACACCGATTTGCCCAGCACCTCCCCCGCCGCGTACTGGGCGCGCACCACATGCGTTTCCATCTCGGCCGGGGGAATGGGCCGCAGGGATTTGAGGAATTTCACCTTCTCGTCGCGCACCGCATTGGAATCCAGGGAAACCGGCGGCTCCATGCCGGTGAGGCAGAGCACCTGGAACAGGTGGTTCTGCACCATGTCGCGCAGCATCCCCGCCTCCTCGAAATACCCCCCGCGGCCCTCCATGCCGATGGACTCCGCCGCCGTGATCTGCACCTGCTCCACATGGCGGCTGTTCCACAGGGGCTCGAAGATGCCGTTGCCGAAGCGGAAGGCCAGCATGTTCTGCACCGTCTCCTTGCCCAGGTAGTGGTCTATGCGAAAGATCTGGCGTTCCTGGAACACGGCCTTGAGCTGCTTGTTCAACTCCTGCGCCGAGCCCAGGTCGCGCCCGAAGGGCTTTTCCACGATGAGGCGGGTGGCGGGCTGCTGGTTGCGGCTGACCATGCCCGCATCGCCCAGGTGCCCGATGATCCTGGAGAACACCGAGGGCGACGTGGACAGGTAGAACAGCCGGTTGCCCGGAATGCCGTGCTGCTGGTCCACCTCGGCCAGCCGCTCCCGCAAGCCCTGGTAGGTCTCGCCCTGGGTGAAGTCGCCCCGGAAATAGAAGAGCTGCCGCGCGAAATTGTCCCACACCGACGCATCCACGGGCCGGCGGCGGGCGTACTGGTCGCAGGCCTCGCGCATCTCCTGGCGGAAGCTCTCGTCGTCCCGCTCCTGGCGCGCCACGCCCACGATGGCGAAGGCCGAGGGCAGCAGCCGCTCGCGGGTGAGGGAATACAGGGCCGGAACCAGCTTGCGCAACGTCAGGTCACCCGACGCCCCAAAGATCACCAGCGTCTGAGGCGCCGGGACGCGGTCGCCGGTGAGCCCCTCACGCAATGGATTCATGGTGCTCCGATGGTGGATGCCAACAGCCCCCGTGCCGATGCCGCCCGTCTGCTCCCGGGGCAGGTCGCGCGGCGGCTCAAGTTTTGTGCCGCGGCACCGATACCCCAGATGAGAACAGCGGGACTCCGGCAGCCGGGGAGTCCCCACACCAAGTGTACAGGAACGGCAACGATTCCAAAATTTCGGCAGCCCCGGCTCAAGAAATCCCAGCCTGCTCCGATACGTCATTAGATGCAGCAGTGGGATCGGATGATGCAACGGCGGCAGGAGCCGAAAGCCAGGTAAGGCAACAGGAAGAACTCCCATGGCAATGCGAATCAACCACAATATTGCGGCGCTCAACGCCCTGCGGAACCTCAATGAGTCCAGCGACGAGCTCTCGCAAAGTTTCGAGCGCCTGTCCTCCGGGCTCAAGGTGAACCGGGCGGCGGATGGGCCGGCGACGCTGGTGATTTCCGAGCAGATGCGCGGGCAGATCGCCTCCATCAATCAGGCCATCAAGAACTCCGAGGCGTCGATTTCCATGTTGCAGACCTCCGAGGCGGCGCTGAACGAGGTGAACGCGCTGCTCACGTCCATGCGGCAGTTGGCCATTCATGCGGCCAACGAGGGGGCCAACGACGACAAGATGCTCGCGGCGGACCAGGCGGAGATCGAGAACGCGCTGGATACGATCGACCGCATCGCCCGCACGAGCCAGTTCGGCACGCGCACGCTGCTCGATGGCAGCAATGGCGCCAACGGCGTGGCGGTGGGCGAAGGGCTGGCCTTTGTGGAAGCCGCGCCCGAAACGCGCTCCTCGCCGGCCGATGGCTACCCGGTGAACATCACGCGCTCGGCCACCAGGGCCCTCAAGACGGGCCAACGGCCCATCGAGATCGCGGATCTGCAACCCGATAACCCGGCCAATCAGCTGGGGGGCTTCCGCATTCTGCTCTCCGAGGGCGGGCGCAACGTGGAGTTTTCCACGGACAACAAGGAGGACGGCGGGATCATCTTCGAGACCCTGTCCAACCTGCGCAAGCAGCCGGACCAGTTCGATGCGAATCAGGTGATCCGCAATCTGCGCCAGGTCATCGCCCAGCGCCTCCAGCAGAAGGTCGACAACAACGGCCTGCAACTGGACGTGTGGATTGACGAGCAGAGCGGGCTGCTGAACGTGCAGCACCGGGAATACGGCAGCGATCCGTCCTTCCTGGTGACCAGCTCGACGGCCGGGGTGCTGGCCAAGGAAGCCAACGAGTTTGAGGAAGCCGTCCGCGGCCGGAACGTGGAAGGCACCATCGGCGGCAAGATCGGCGTGGGCAGGGGCCAACTGCTGGCCGCCGCCGAAGCCACCGATGCGGATGGCCTGGTGGTGCAGTTCAATTCCGAGCGCCTGCTGCCCGTGCGTGTGCCCAAGGTCATGGCCGATGGGCCGAGCAACGATGTGGTGCCCAATCCGGCCGTGGTGGAGCTGGACCAGTTCCCGCCGCCGGTGCCGGGCGCACGGCCCGTCTCTCGTGAAGAGGACGGGGAATTTGTCGTCTACACCTTCGCGGTGCCGGCCGATGTGTCCAAGGACGTGGAGGGCTTTGTCCATGTGACCCAGAACTCCCTGGCGTTCCAGGTGGGCCCGACCCGTGGACAGCAGGTGAAGATTTCCCTCGTGGATGCCAAGAGCGACCGGCTGGGCACGGGGATCGAGAACGAGAGCGGCTTCCGCAGCCTGCGCGAGATCGACGTGACCACGCCCCAGGGCGCGGAGGACGCGATCCTGCTGGTGGATGATGCCATTACCCAGGTTTCCTCCGTGCGCGCCATGCTGGGCGCCTTCCAGAAGAACACGCTGGAGAGCAACGCGACCAGCCTGCGCATTGCGGAAGAGAACCTGACCTCGGCGGAATCCAGCCTGCGCGACGCGGACATGGCCGAGGAGTTCAGCAAGTTCACGCGCAACCAGATCATGTCTTCCGCGGGCATCGCCATGCTGGCCCAGGCCAACCAGGCACCGCGGCAGGTGATGCAGCTGCTCAATAGTGCGGCAAATGGCTAAGGCGGAGCGCCGATGACCGGCGTGCAGACGTGGAATGCTTCTTGAAGGATGGGAAACCGGGGCTTTGGATGTGTGGCCCCCAAAACGAAAAGAATTGAGAAATCAGTAGCTTGATTTTTCAGGGGGCAAATCTTGCCTCCCGCAGAAGGTACACGCCCGACAAGGCGACGAGTCCATGACCGAGATCAACAACAATCTGCGATCCCAGGCGCAGGCGCAGCCCCAGCAGCAGGCGCAACAGCAGCCGCAGGGGCGGCGACCTACGGTGGCGGATGCGAACCGCATCCCGGGACTCGGCTCGGGGCTGGACACCCAGCGCACCCTGGAAACCCTGGTCCAGGTCGAACGCCAGCGGCTGCAACCCGTGCAGCAACGCAAGCTGGAGACCCGCACGGAACTGGAGTCCTTCAACCTCCTCAAGCAAGGCCTGGAAGCCCTGCAGGAAACGACGGACAAGCTGTCTTCCACCAGCGTGTGGGAGGCCAAGATCGTCGAATCCAGCAACGAGGAAGTCGTCACGGCCACGGCCACCGCCGGCGCGGAGCCGGGCAAGCACACGCTCGTGGTGGACAAGCTGGCCCTGAACCACCAGATCGCATCCCAGGGATTTGAATCCACGGACGACCTGGTGGGCCGCGGGCGCTTCCGCGTGGGCATCGGCGAAGCAACGCCGATCAACATCACCATCGACGATACGAACGACACCCTCACCGGGCTCAAGGACGCGATCAACTCGGCTACCGATGACGTGAATGCCACGATCATCAAGACGGGTAACCGCAACCGGCCCTATCAGCTCGTGCTGACCAGCCAGAAGACCGGCTCCGAGGGCCGCATCAACCTGGAGATCACCCTGGACGGCGGCGAGGCGCCGAATTTCCAGAACGCGGTGGAAGAGCCCAGCGAGTGGTCCGGCGTGGGCGAGGCCCCGCCCCCCTCCAAGGGCGCCCTCACGGGCACCGGTGCCTCCACGGCAATCGTGCGCGTGATCGGGGACTACACCGGCGAGGAGGAAGCGCAGTTCAAGTTCACCGCGATCCAGACCGGCGTGGTGGGCGGCGAGTCGGGCCTGCAACTGCGCTGGACGGACAATCTGGGCCGCAGCGGGATCGTGGAACTGGACGCCTTCAACTATGCCCCGGGCGAGCCCAAGGAATTCGTGGATGGGCTGAGCCTGGTGGTCAGCCAGGGCGAGATCATCGTCGGGGACGAGTTCACCTTCAACGCCCGGCCCAAGCAGTCGTCGCTGGCCTGGTGGCTGACCGAGGCGGAGCGACAGCCCCAGGTCACCCAGCCCAGCGCCTGGAGCCGCCAGGCCACGACCGGCACGCCGGTCATCGAGGGCGAATACACGGGCGAGGAAGACGCCACCTTCACGCTGCGCGTGGAAGGCGGCGGGCAGATCGGCGCGGCCAAGAGCCTGCGCCTGAAGTGGGAGAACGACCAGGGCGATTCGGGCATTCTGCCCATCGGCCTGGGCTACGAGCCCGGCAGCAAACTGGCCATCACCGACGGGCTGACGCTGAGCCTGAAGCCCGGTGTGCTGACCGACGGCAGCGTGTCCACCTTCTCCGTCGAGGCCGCGCGGGTGACCGGGCAGTGGTGGAAGGACGATGCGGAGCGGCGCATTCCCCCGGTGATCGGCGAGGTGAGCAACTTCGAGGCGCCGGCGGTGGATGAGGAAGCGGCCGCTGCCATGCAGCAGCCGGAATTTCCCGAGGAATTCGGCCCGCGGGTCAGTTCCGCGGAGCGCACCGTGTCAGGCACCTATGAGGGAGACAAGGCCAAGGTCTACACGTTCACGGCCATCAAGGACGGGTCGGTGGGCGTGACCAGCGGCATGGCCGTGCAGTGGGAAGACGAGGAAGGCAATACCGGCCGGCTGGATATCGGCGAGAACTATCAGATCGGTACGCCGTTGCCGTTCGATGCGGGACTGGCCATCGCGTTCGGGCCGGGCCGCATCTTCAACGAGGATTCGTTCACGGTGCGCACGCGCACGTCGACCATCCAGCCGCCCCAGGACGCCGAAGTGCGCCTGGGTGCCACGGAGCTGGGCGGCGGGCTGCCGATCACCAACAGCACCAACGAGCTGGACAACGTCATCGATGGCATCAAGCTGAATCTGGTGGCGGCCAGCAAGGACCCGGTCACGATCACCATTCGCGGTGATACGGAGCAGGCCGTGGAGTCGGTGCTGGGCTTCGTGCAGGCCTACAATGATCTGGTCGGCGCCGCCACGGAACTGAGCAAGTACGACCAGGAGAAGGATCTGGCCGGGCCCCTGCTGGGGGACAGCGACCTGACGACGCTGCGCAACAGCCTGTCCGAGCTGCTGATCAACCCGGTGCCGGGCCTGCCGCCGTCGGCGAACATGGTCTTCACGCTGGGGCTGCGCCTGGACGACAAGGGCATGCTCACCGTGGACGAGAGTGCCGTGCGCAACAAGGTCCAGGAGAACTTTGCCGCGACATCGGAACTGTTCCGCGAGCGGGGCAAGTCGGACAACTCGGGCATCGTGTTCGTGGGCATGGGCAAGGATACGCGGCCCAGCCCCGACGGCCTGGAGGTGAACATCACCCAGGTAGCCAAACCGGCGGAATACCTGACGCCGCCCCTGGACAACATGAATCTGGTGACCGAGCCGAACAACCAGTTCTTCGTCACGGTCGATGGGCGGCAGTCGGAACTGCTGACTCTGGAGCCGGGCATCTACGATGTCCCGCGCCTGGCGCAGGTGATCCAGAACGCCATCACCAACGATTCCCAGGTGGGCGAGCTGGGTGTGCGCGTAACCGCGGAGAACGGCCGCATTCGCGTGATCTCCGGCCGTGCCGGGTCGCGCAGCAGCATCGACTTCTCGACGGCGGAGGAGCTCGCGCTACCCCCGGCGTTGGCCCAGGGCACCATGCTGGCCGGTCAGGACGTGGCCGGCACGATCGGTGGTGAGGACGCCCAGGGGTTGGGCAACCTGCTGCGCGGCCGCGACGAGAGCGAGCGCATCAAGGGCCTGCGGCTGCTGGTGAACCTGAGCGAGAATCAGCTGTCGCCGACGGCGCCGGAAGGGCGCGTCACGATTACGAAGGGTGTGGCCAGTCGCATGAACGCCTTCCTGGAAGACTATCTGGATCCGGTCGAAGGGCGCATGAAGACCATCACCCAGAATCTGAACACGGAACTGAAGAGTATCGACAAGCAGCTGGAACGCATGGAGGAACGGATCGAATCCAAGCGGAGCCGGCTGCAGGATCGCTTCGCGCGGATGGAATCGCAGCTGTCGAGCCTGAAGAGCCAGCAGCGGTACATGAGCAGCCAGCTGGCCAGCCTGCCCGGTGGTGGCGGCGGTGGCCTGCCGGGCCTGCCGGGCCTCTAACCAGGCGTGACAGTGACTGATGCCAGTTTTGATGCAACCGCAACCTTAGTCAGACGTGAGGAACAGCAATGGTGAACGGATACGGTAAAGCCTACTCCCAGGCATATCAGCGATCCGCTGTGTCCACGATGGACCAGCGCAAGATGATCGTCCTGATGTACGAGGGGGCCATCAAGTTTCTCAGCATCGCTGCGGACAAGCAGCGCAAGAAGGACTATTACGCCGCGCATACGAACATCCTGCGGGGCAAGAGCATTATCGCCGAACTGATGGCGTCGCTGAACCTGGAGTCCGGCGGAGACATCGCCGCGAATCTGCAGCGGCTGTACTTCTACATGTTCAACGAACTGATCGACGCGAACCTGGAGAAGTCACCGGAGCGCATCGATGCCGTGGTGGAACTGCTGCGCGATCTGCGCAGCGGCTGGCAGAGCCTGGGCAAGCCGGAGACGCCGGCCCCTGCCCCATCCCCCGGTGCGGCGCGCAGCAAGAGCATCAACGTCCGCGGGTAGGGTGCGCGGAGGACATGAACCGATTAGTCGCAGAAGAGGACGAAATGCCACAGTCGCATCCTTATCAAAGCTACCAGGTCACCGAGGTGCAGACCGCGGACCAGCGCCAGCTGATCATCATGCTGTACGACGGGGCGATCCGGTTCCTCAAGAAGGCGGTGATCAAGATCGAGACCCAGGACTACGAGGGGGCGCACAACTATCTGGTGCGCAGCCGCGATGTGGTCTCCGAGCTGCTCTCGACCCTCAAGCCGGAAAAGGCCGGGGACGTGGGCGAGAACCTGAAACGGATCTACGTGTATCTGTTCAACCGGCTGGTGGAAGCGAACCTGATGAAGGACCCCAAGATCATCGCCGAGGTGGTGCGCATTCTCTCCACCCTGCGCGAGGCCTGGGCCTCGGTGAAACCGGCACAGCAGAGCGAGGAGCAGACGATCAACCAGAAGGTCAACATGCGGCTGTAGGCTGCTGCCGGACGGAACGTCCGGCGGCCGCGGCACCTGGCCCGACGGTCCTTTCGACACGGCACAATGGTCGTCCCGTGTGAAATGACCCTCCGGCGAGCTGCCGACAGCAGTAGCCGCTAGCGCTGCCCCTTAGCGGGATGCGGCGCGAGTGGCCGGCAGATCGGCACGGCTGTTGCGATATGGACAGTCGAGGTCTTTGACAATGCGCATCAGGAATGCGCAACGGGCTCGTGCCCCATACGGCATGAGCGAGCGGACAGGCGGAACCTACCGGCATACCAGCCGGCGTATCCGTGGGCGGAAGGCTTCGTCCAGGGGCGGGGTTCCCCCACCGTTGGCGTCGTACCCCAGGTACGGCGGGACGGATCGGTTTGCCCAAATGCCGGCGCAGTACCCCGGCGCGGCGTGGCAGCTTTCGGGCCATCGCCTGGCAGGCTCACGCCGATGGTTGTCGGGCGTTGGGCTGCCAGGTGCATCGTCGCCGCACGCATGGTTGTCGGACGCAGTTTCATACCCGAATTCCATGCACGGGACATGCCAGTCGAGGCCGGCCGAACCGCTCTGCACGGCAGCTCCACCCGCACCGCGGGCAGGGCGCCGCGGCACCGTCAACGGTTGTTCCCGGGTCGGCCCCGCCCACGGGCGGGCAGCTCCGGGAACGCCCCCGTAGCCCGGTAGCGCCACCTTGGTGGCGGCACGGGCAGCGCGGGCAGGCTGTAGACAGAAAGTGAAAGGATTTTAGATCGAATTATTAAATTCGATTTAATAACCGTCGAACTGCGTCCAAAAGACCGCAATGACGCGGCAGGGACGCAGGCGCGGCGGGTTGTTGAACCAGCACACGAAGGGATTCGTGCGCAACTTACAAGGAGGTAACCGTCATGGCATCTCTCGTCATTAACCACAACACGCAGGCGCTGAACACGATGCGCAACCTTGCCGTCACCGACAAGCGCCTGAAAACGAGCCTGGAGCATCTGTCTTCGGGCGAAAAGATCGTTCGCGCGGCCGATGGGCCGGCAACGTTGATGATCTCCGAGCAGATGCGCGCCCAGGTGGCGAGCGTCGGCCAGGCGATCCGCAACTCGGAAACGGCTGTGTCCATGGTGCAAACCACAGAGGCGGCCCTGGACGAGGTGAACAAGCTGCTGGTGTCGATTCGGCAACTGGCCGTGCATGCGGGCAACGAGGGCGCCAACGACGACAACATGCTGGCCGCTGATCAGCTGGAAGTCGCGAATGCGCTGGTGTCCATCGACCGTATCAGCCAGTTCGCCACCTTCGGCAAGAAGAAGATTCTGGATGGCAGCCGCGGTGTGAACGGCGTGGCCGCCGGTGCGGGGCTGGAGTTCATCTCCGCCTCGGAAGTCACGCAGGCTTCGCCGGACAACGGGTATGGCATCAACATCACCCAGACGGCGACGCGTTCCAGCGTGACCGGTGAGACGCCGCTGACCAAGGAGGCGATCGGCCGCGAGGTCACCCTCAAGCTGCAGGAAGGTGGCCGGGTCACCGAGTACACGACCAAGGAAGGCGATGACATCGATTCGGTCATCCGCCAGCTCCAACGCAACGTCGACAAGTTCGGCCTGCAACTGGATGTGGCCAAGACCGAGGATGATCGTCTGGTGGTCACGCACCGGGAGTACGGCTCCAAGAACAAGTTCGTCGTGGTCTCCACGGAGGCCGGCATTCTCTCCAAGCAGGAAGGGGTGCTGGAAGGCGTGCAGAACGGGACGGACGTGGCAGGCACCATCGGCGGCCAGCTGGCCGTCGGCGACGGGCAACTGCTCAAGGCCGGCGAAGGTGCGCGGGCCGAGGGCCTGATCGTGCGCTACACGGGCGAAGTGCCCGAGGATCCGATGATCCCGGTGGGTGCCATCAACGTGACCCAGAACTCGCCCATCTTCCAGATCGGCGCCAACGTCGGGCAGAAGGTGTCGGTGTCGTTGACCAACGTCTCCACGCGGGCCCTGGGCAACAACATCCCCAACGAGAGCGGCTTCGTGAGCCTGTCCGCGGTGGATGTGCGCAACCCGCAAGGGGCCGAGGACACGATGCGTATCGTGGACAAGGCCATCGACGATGTGAACCGCGTGCGTGCCCAGCTGGGTGCGGTGCAGAAGAACTCCCTGGAATCCAACATCCGCAGCCTGCGGGTGTCCCAGGAAGAGCTCACCGCCGCCGAGTCGGTGTTGCGCGACGCAGACATGGCTCAGGAGATCAGCGAGCTGACCCGCAACCAAATCATGATGCAAAGCGGGATCGCCATGCTGGGCCAGGCCAACCAGATGCCGCGCAACGTGCTGTCCCTGCTGCAAGGGATCTAGGCACGCGCGGCAGCAGCCGCCGGCGGGCCGCAACCCACGATCGTCCCTCAGGGGACGGTTGGCGGTGCGGCACCACCGGGCGGTGGATTGGCCCGAAGCAGAGCTGCCGGTGCCCTCGGGCACCGCGGCTCGACCGAAGGAGGAGCGGTGTACGCCTCGGCGTCGCCCTGGGCCACGGGCGCAGGACGGCGACCGATGCGGAGCGCGCATGGCCGGCACACGGCCGCGCCGTGCGTGGTCCGCAACAGCCATGGACGTGAACGCCAGGTGCGGAATCGTTTCGGCTGGTGGTGCATACGGCCGGTGGGGTGAGACCGGCCGCACGCAGGACAGACACTGGTTGCGCAGAACGCAACCGGTTCACAAGGAGGTTGGATTGCGAACCGGGGCCTTGGGGCCCCTGGTGCAGGGAAAGCAATTTCCACACCAGCGCAATCCGCATACCAGGGGCGACGCATGGAATATCTGAAAGCCAAAGAGCACGGCAGCGCGCACCCCTCCCCCATCGAGGGTCGATCCCGCACGGCGCTGGCGCCCGACCGCATGCCGCGATTGCCGCGGCCGGCGGGCTGGTTGTCCTTCGAAACCGGCGCCCTGACCACGGAAGCCACGCTGCGCAACCTGGAGACGATGATCTCCCTGCTGCAGACGACGGCGGAGGCCCTGGGGCGGATAGACGATACGTTGCTCGACGCCATGGAGCTGCTCCAGTGGGCCTGGAGCAACAGCGACCACCAGGAGCCCCCGTCGCCGGAACTGGCACGGCTGCTCGAGCGGCGCTTGTACACCATGGACGAGGCGGTGCGCCTATGCCGCTTTCATGGCCGGGGTCTGCTCAACGGCGAATCCGGCGTGGTGGGCTGGGGCAAGGACGTGATCTTTGTCCGCGGCGGCCCGCATACCGAGGATTCTCCGCCGGAGGGGTATCCGGTGAGCATCACGGCCCAGCCGAGCCGGCCACACATGATCGGCGGCGTGAGCCTGCACGAGAGCTGGTTGCAGGCCGAGTCGGAGATCTTCCTGGCCGAGGGCGAACGCTACCTGCGCTTCGAGTGCACGGCCGAGCTGACGGTACGGGAGTTCCTGACCGAGTTGCAGAGCGCCGTGCGCGGCGCCGGGTTGGACCTGGAAGTGGGTGTGACGCGCAACCGGCGGCTGATTGTTCGGCACAGCCAATACGGCTCGCAGTTCAAGTTCAAGGGGTGCAGCCGCAAGACACCGCTGCTCACCCGGCGCCCGGGACGGCTGGAATGGAGCCGGCGTGGGCGGGACATCAAGGGCACGCTGGCCGGCGAACCGGCCTTCGGCATTGGCCGGCTGCTGATCGGCTATCTGGACAATCCGCGCACGTCGGAGCTGTCCGTGCTGTGGCCCGGGCCGACGGCCCAGGAAGCGGGAGACCCGCGGGTCTTCGTCAAGCAGAACGGCCTGGCCTTCCAGGATCGGGAGCAGGACGAGCCCGACGCCCGCATCTGCCTGCCGGTGCTGTACACGCACCAGATCGGCAGATGGCTGGAGACCGGCAGTGCGTACCAGGCGCTGCGCGATGTGCGCTGCGGCACCTGGGATGAGGTCTCGGACACGCTGCACATGGTCTACGCCGTGGCATCGGAGATCGAGGACTGGCGGGAGCGCACGGAGCGCTGGATCAAGCGCTACCAGAACCGGGCGCTGGTGTACCTGCGCCGGGGCGTGCCCCTGCCGGGCATTCCGGCGGAGCCGGGATTCGTGAGCGCGGAGACGGAGGCCATGGCGCAGGCGCTGCGCCGCATGGTGGGCGCCGAGGGCTAGGCCCGGCGCGACCCGGCCCCATGGACGGCCGGCCGGGGTGACAGACAGCGAGGCAAGGGCCCATGGACGGCCCGCCCAACCGGCAACCCAGGTTGCCGGCTGCGCAGACCGTCTTTTGGTCGCGGACAGGGGTCGCCCAGCCGTGCCGTTCGGCATGGCCGGCAACCCTGACCGGAAGGGGCGTTGCCCCGTGCACCGCAGCATGCGGTGCATGGCGATGCCAGGGAGCCTTGGCGGCTCCCAAGACAATTTGATGGCGCGAGAGCGCGCCAGGCAGGTGGTACCGACCCATGACGGCCGGGTGCCGCCGTGCGCGGGAAGTGTTGTGCCCGCCGCGGCGGCCCCCGGAGTTCTCGGGATGCAGGTCTCCACGTGGCCGGCCATGTCCGCATGGCCGCCCGACCGTACCGCGGTGGGGCAGCCCAGGACGCAACAGGACCACACGGGGACCCGCCGGGTCCACTGCCCGCCGCACCCGAACCGGGAGGCAATAGACAGACCCTGCCGGTGCCGTGTGGTCCCCGGCCCTGTGGGGCCGGGTGGGCATGTGCTCTCGACGCCCAAGGAGCTGCAATCTGCGCGGTGCTCCGGGCTCCCTCGCACGCAAGTGCGCGGAGGGCCATCGCGGTGCACCAATGTGCGCGGAGCAGGGACCCTCCATGCCTTGTGGTGGAGCGGTATGCGGTTACCTGTGCAGCGGTTCGTCCGCCGTGCCTGCCATGCAGGCCGGCCGGGTGGGCCGCCAGCGGGGCCCGTTCCGCCGTCGGGGTGGCGGTGGTAGCGGCGTGCAGCATGCCGACCGCGGGGCTGTGGGGTGGTGTGTACACCTGTGCGGTGGTGTTCGTGGTGAACGCTGCCGGCCCAGGTCAAGGAAGAACTGTACCTACAAGGAGGTAGTAACATGGGACTGCGAATCAACCATAATATTTCCGCGATCAACGGTCACCGGCAGTTGCTGACCAACGACCGCGAACTGGGGAAATCCCTGGAAAAACTGTCCTCCGGGATGAAGATCAACCGGGCCGCTGACGGGCCGGCAAACCTGATCATCTCGGAACAGATGCGGGCGCAAATCGCCAGCACCAACCAGGCCATCGACAACTCCGAGACCGCCATCAGCATGGTGCAGACGACGGAATCGGCGATGGTCGAAGTGGCCAATCTGCTGACCACGATCCGCCAGTTGTCCATTCACGCCGCCAACGAGGGCGCGAATGACCACAACATGCTCAAGGCGGATCAACTGGAGATCACCAACGCCCTGAACACCATTGACCGCATTACCAACAGCGCCCAGTTCGGCGTGAAGAAACTGTTGGATGGGACAACGGGTGCCAACGGCGTCGGTATCGGCGAAGGCGTGGAATTCGTCTCCGCCGGGCCGAACACGGTGGCCTCGCCGGTGGCCGGTTATGAAGTGCGCGTGAACCAGCTCGGGACGCGTGCGACGTTGACCGGGACCCAGGCCCTCACCGAAGAGATCGTGAAGGGTGGTGAGGAGATCGTGATCTCCGAGGGCGGCAAGGTCGTGCGCATGACGACCAGCGAGAAGGACACGCTGCCCGCGGTGGTCGGCAAGTTGAAGAACGAGATCCAGGCCCTGGGTCTCGACGTGGAACTGGAGCTGACGGATGCGGGCATGCTCCAGGTGACGCACAAGGAGTACGGGTCCGACCCGACCTTCCGTGTGTCCTCGTCCACGCCTGGTGTGCTGTCCAGCGTGTCGCGGCAGCTTGAAGCGGCTGCGCCGGGTCAGGACATTGCCGGTACCATCGGCGGTCTGTTCGCCTTCGGTAAGGGTCAGGAGCTCACCGGTGCGCCGGGTAGCGCCATCGAAGGTCTCAAGGTGCGCTATACGGGCGACAAGGTGACCGAGGCTGATGCGGGCGAGGATGTCGACATCGCCGGCCGCGTGGCCGTGACCCAGCAGTCGCTGACCTTCCAGGTTGGTGGCCAGGCGGGCCAGACGGCGCGCTTCTCTCTGGTCAACACCAATACCCGTGTGCTGGGTCGTGGTGTGGAGAACGAGAGCGGCTACCGGGCCATCCGCGATGTGGATGTCACCACGGCACAAGGTGCCCAGGATGCCATCTCCCTCACGGACAAGGCGATCGACGAGATCTCCGTCACGCGCGCCGAACTGGGTGCCTTCCAGCGGCATACGCTGGAGAGCAACCTGCGTCAGTTGCGCATCAACGCCGAGGAACTCACGGCGGCGGAATCGGTGATCCGGGATGCCGACATGGCGAAGGAAATCACCCAGTTCACCCGCAACAGCATCATGGTGCAGTCGGCCACGGCCATGTTGGCCCAGGCCAACCAGGTGCCGCAAACGGTGCTGGCGCTGCTTGGGTAAGGCACTTCCGGTGCCTGCACCCAGGTGGTGCAGGCCCGGCACGCCTCGGGCAAGCACCGGGACGCCACCCGCCCCCTCGGGGGTGGGTGGCGTCCCCCGGTGGCCCGCTCCCCCCAGCGCAGCCCATCGCCGGCATTCCCCAGCGCGTTGCCCACATCCGGGCGGCGGGTTGCGGAATGCCTGGCGATCCGCCCCGCGGTCATCCGCTCCCCGTTGGGGGGCTGATGCGGCGCAGGCAGGTTGTCGGGCAGTGCGGCCTTGGCCGCATGCAGGACCGTGCGGCGGCGGTGCCAGTGGGTGCCGCCGGCGTGGCAGGCAGGATCGTGGCGGTATGACTGCCATGCAGTGCCTGCGGCCTGGCGGATGACAGCAGGACAGTCAGGGCAAGTGCCCGGCGCACCGTGCTGACCGGTTACTGCGTGAAAGGTCGCCGCATGAAAGGCTGCCGCATGAAGGGCCGCCGCATGACGGCACGCTGCGCGCCATGACTGGCCGGCGCGCATGACCGACATGCCCGGCTGCGGGAATGGTCCCGCGGCAGGCGGGACGGACAGGCCCCGGCGGAAACCGTGATCCCTCCCTGACGCTGCATGGCGCGGGGAACGGGACATGATCGCCGGCGGCCGGTGAGCGGAAACGGAGCGGAAGCGGCCGAGGGCCGTCACCGCGCCGCAGGAACAGGGGAGCACCGTGCCGGCAGGCGCCGGGACACGGCGCAGCGCCGCAGCAGTGGGTCGCATGGCCCGGCGGCCGATGCCGATGCCCAGCTGCATCCAGGGGATGCGGCTTGCCGCGGGATGCTCCAGGACGCGCACCATGCGTGGTGCGCCGTGCAGGAACGGCCGCCCGGGTCGTGCGTGCCCCTAGTGGGGCGCCCGCCAGGGCGGCGCAGGAACCTTGCGGGTGGCGGAATAGCGCTGCCCGCCGGCCGGGGGCCGTGTCGGCGCCCCGCGCAGGTGGGGGACAGGCGTTCCCCACGGGACCCGGCAGTGTGGTCCTGTGCCTGCGCGGCTAGGCCAGTGGTCTGGCGGCAGGAAGAATCAGCCCACGGGGCTCGCTGGTGCGCGCCCGGCGTGGGCAGACAGTGCGCGGAGTGGGGAAAGGTTCCCCCTCCCGACCGGATGTGGCGGCAACGCCCGCCGGTGAAGCATGCCTGGCCGTGGGAGCGCGCAGGATGCCCCGCGGCACCCAGTGGTGTGGTCTTGTACCGCGCCGCCGGGGCAGGAGGGTGGCGGAGCCGTGAAGCGAGAGCTGCCGCCCCAACAGATCAGAGGGTGCCCCGCCATGCGGTGGTGCGCCCGGAGGTAGGGGCGTGGCCGGGAGACCGGCCGGGCCGACCCGGCAGGTGTGGTCCTGTACCCCCGCCGGGCAG
>Ga0326597_10000735_pt1 | contig 56048 bp, 57 predicted proteins | sample RVTome_12_FD_203789 | JGI IMG/M metagenome (GOLD analysis project Ga0326597, IMG submission 203789) | Soil microbial communities from uranium-contaminated site in the Upper Colorado River Basin, Wyoming, United States - RVT100D185 | ecosystem: Environmental > Terrestrial > Soil > Contaminated >...
TGCGGAGGCTCGGGCCTTGGCCGCACTGTTGACCAGACGGCGGCAACTGGTCGCGATGCTGACGGCCGAAAAGAATCGCCTTCTGACCACGCCGTCGCCGATCCGCAAACGTCTGCGGACGCATATCACGTGGCTTGAACGGGAACTGCAGGCCACCAACACCACCTTGGCAGAGGCCATTCGCCAGAGTCCGGTGTGGCGTGAAAAAGACGAACTGTTGCGGAGTGTGTCGGGGGTAGGTCCGGTCTTGATCTCGACCCTGTTGGCAAGTCTCCCGGAACTCGGCACCTTGACGCACAAGCAGATCGCGGCTCTCGTCGGCGTGGCGCCCCTGAATCGCGACAGTGGCACACTGCGGGGGAGACGCACAGTCTGGGGTGGACGAGCGCAGGTGCGCGCCGTCCTGTATATGAACGCCATCGTGGCGGCTCGCTTCAATCCGGTGATCCGGGCCTTCTATCAGCGCTTGCAGCGCATGGGCAAAGCCAAGAAGGTCGCCCTCACCGCCTGCATGCGCAAACTCCTGACGATCCTCAATGCGATGCTGAAACATCGGACCCCCTGGCGGCATGAGGAGGCCCAGCATGCCTGAGCATCAAGACAGTTGCTGACACCTTTTTCTTCGCGCGTATGTATGGGGAGAAAGGCAAGATCAATTATCTCCTGCCCATCACAGGCTATGAACTCAGAAATACTCTACCACTGTCACGGCGGATGAAGTCCGTAAAGCCCTCATTGAGAATTCTAAACTTGCCAGTGATTCCCACTTTCTGAAGATTGTTGGCCGCGACCTGAGAGTTGTCGCTGAGGCCGTTCACTATTGTAATGTCTGGGTTACGCCCACCCAGGCCTGACTTTAAGATTTCGAGAAAAGGCTTCTCTGTGGCACGCCAGCCAATAACGAGAATTTTGGTTACATTGGGAAGAAACGATTTGAGTGCTTCGACATGTTCCGCTGGGCATTCGAAATCCAGTTTCTCCTCGACTGGGATTGCCAATGCAGGGAAAACCGGTTTCTTAATCCGAGGCGATGGCGGATATTCACCAATCAACACAAAGTCCCTGGATATGTCCAAAATTGGATATTGGTCGATCAATCTCGTCGCTAACTCCACTCGGTTGACCTGGGCGTTCTCATCGAACGGCGTCCTCACCATGCGAGCCCAGTTCACAGATCCATGTAGCTTAACCAACATCAAATCTCTAGCAGTATAAGCAGACAGTTCGGTGAACGGGTATCCTGTGCGCCGCAATGCCAGGTCTAACAGATTATCGTAGTTGAATGTGACGAAGCAGACTCGATCGCCAGGTTTTTTCCATCGTTTAATGTCATCCACCAGTGTCAGGTAATTGCTGACGTGGTGCGTCTCTGTCATCCAGCGACCACCGCAGTCCCATAGGATGTCCTGGAGATAGTAGCGGATAGCGGCGAGCTGGCAGTAACGTTCCGAATATGCTGTTGCTTCTGCCTGTAGTTTCTGAAGTTCAACCTCTACAGAACTTTGTTCAGAGATGTGTCGCAATCGTGGGATGATCGAAAGGCATCGCGGATATTTGTTCATCACCTCCCCAAAGTACGGGCGGTCGCCGAAGAGTTCATTGGCGAGAGGAGGACGATTGGGCAAGTTACTGTAGTTGCCGTCATTGGGCGGCCGCGACGGGGCAGAATCATACGAAGCCCCGGCACCAAGAATAACCAATAGCATACGGAATTATTTCTCCATCGGGCGCCCTAATCTCAGTTTGTCCGCTAGACCAGAACTGATCATCTCTCTGAGCAGCTGCCGTGCCACGATCTTCGCGGTGAGTCCTCCGACGTGCGTGGCTTGCCCCGTATCCAGTCGAACGGTACCCCCACAACCGTCTTCGACTGCCTCATAGCCTACTTTGTAGACCTTACTGCCCTCTTGGACCGTTACCGTGCCGGTTTGCCTCATCAGGTCGCGTGGCTTGATGAGCGTTATTTCCTCGCTATAGAGGTCGAAATCCTTATCGTGGGTGACGAGAGGTATGCCTTCGATCTTGGCTATGCATGCGTAGAGAAGGTCTGCGCCTTTGAGAGAGTTGAATTTGTCGTAGAGGCCGAGCTGGTAGACTTTGGCCAAAAACTTTTTTGTTACGTGATACAGCTCGGTATTTTCATAAAACAATGGGGCATGTCGGAAGACCGAATATCCTGGTCGGTGCCTTTTATTCCGCTTTGATTGTGTTGCCTGAAACTCGAAAAAGATTAGACCGGGAACAACCCAGATAGCCTTGTCGTCATCGTGAAGATTCCGAAAGAAAGAATAGCAATTGAAGTGCTCATCATCATCCGAGTTCACGATTGAGGCGAGAACATTTGCGTCGAGCGCGTATCGTTTCCGCATCTGGATTGCTTCTAAGAAGGGAAGTCCCAAAACACGCGTCTGCCCGAGGGTGGTAGCGACCGGAACTTGACTCTCAGTTGTTTTCGTTCTTCTTCCGAATGGGCTGAAGAGGGCCAAAGAAGCGTCCATTCGCGGCAAGGATTGTCGTAGACATCGTGTGAAGTAACTTTTTCCTGCCAAGTTTCGACGCGATCGGCAGGAGGCGAGGTTGAATCTTCAAGAATCCATCCATTCGGTGTCAGATGCCACGTGGCAAAGGAAGTTTCAGTTCCCATGTACCGAATTCCTTTCACGATCCAATTGCGTTAGTAATGACAAAGAAAACGGGGACATTCTATTTTCCAGCTCTATCCTGGTCCAGTCCTCTGTTCGCTGTGGGCAGTGTTCAATCCGGCCTGGATCGGTCCCATCGTGCGCGCTCCATTCCCCCCCTCATTTTCTGAGTATGGTGGACCCTCCTGCGACTTGCGGGGGGTCGCGGAGGGTGTTGGCGCGGTCACCGGAGGGGACGGCGAGCACTGTTCGATGTTCCGTTCCGACGTAGTCGTGGAACGGAACAAGTTGCACGGCCGAGCGACGACACGCCCCGCGGTTTCACCTCTCGCCGGAGCAGAGAAGGCCCACCATGCTAATGCTCCTTCCAAGCTTGCTCGTTTCCCTCTCCCCCTGGCATTGGCAGAGACCATGACTGTCTGCGACTTAGGGAGGGCGGCCTGTTTGAGCTCTCACTGCGCGCGTCCAACGAGCACCGCCCTTAACGTGAACATGTGATCCACCCTGCGTGCGCGTTGCGCGAGCACAGGAGATCAACAGACCGCCCGCCCTCACAACTTGCCAAAACTCTTCTCAAAGAACTCTCTCGTCTTCCTCATATGTTCTTCTATATCCGTCTGCAAATGCCTTGCTCCTGCTTGCCAGTCGTCGGTGGTGTAGCCGACGCGGCGGGCGAGGAAGATGAATTCGTCGGAGTCAGCCGGCGGGAGGATTCGATCCTTGGCGTTGCCTCGGACCATCCGGAGACCGTCGATGAGCATGCGGATGAAGAAATAGGCCTTGCGCAGATTCTCCCCGTCCTGCCGCGTGACAATCCCACATTCAACAAGACCGGCCAGTGCTTGCATCGTGTTGGGCGTCCGTAACACAGGGAGCCGATGGCCGTGCATGATTTGAAGGTACTGGATCGCGTATTCGATATCGACGATTCCGCCCGGACTGTGTTTCAGGTTCACCGTGCCACGCTCCACGAGCTGCTTCAGTTGCTGTCTGCGCAGATCCAGGGCAGTGGGGAGACCCCATGCGGCACCGCTGTAGACGTAGCTATCGCGATGGGCTTCGACCTGTTTGCCGAGCGCGGGATCTCCCGCGACAGGGCGGAGTTTGATCAAGGACTGGCGCTCGAACGGAGCGGCGAGTCCTTTGTTGCTGTAGTAGCTGGTGATCTCGTCGAACGGATTCGTGAGTGAGCCTTTCCCGCCGTGAGGACGGAGGCGCACGTCGAGATGGAAGATGCCTTCCTGCTTCGCCTCAATCCACTGCAGCAGTTCATGTCCAAGGCGTTCGAAGTATTCGCTGTTCTCAATGGCCTGCTTGCCGCTCGTGCGTCCTGCACCGCCATATACGAATAGCACTTCGATGTCAGACGCATAGCCTAGTTCCCGACCGCCGAATTTGCCCAATCCCAAAACGGCGAAGGGGCAGGGTTTCTTGTTCTCGAGGCGGGGAGGGCCGTAGAGCTTGTGCAGCTTGACCTGGCAGTCTTTCAGGCTCCGGTCCACGATCACTTCGGCCAGTTGGGTCAGTGCGGCTGAGAAGTCGGCCAGAGCGGCACCCGGCTCGACGATGTGCTTCATGTCGATGCGGAACAGTTCGCGGTCCTTAAAGCTGTTCAAGGCCGTTTTCCGTGCGTCATAGGTTTTGGCGCGGCCCAGGAGGCGATCGAGTTCCTTCCGCAGCGCGTTCTGGGGTTTGATCAGCGGCGCGTCGCGGTAATCTTGCAGGAGCGGCAGCAGGTTGTCGTGCTGCCGGCGCAAAAAGTCTTCCCAAAGGAAATCGCTGGCGCCGAGCAATCGGGCGAGGAGCGGAAACATTTTCTTATCGCCGATCAAGGCGAGGGCTTGTTGCTGGGCCTTGCCTTTTGTTTCCTGCACGGTCAGGTCCAGGAACTGATCAAACGCTTTGAGGGCCTTGGTCGGATCAGGAGCCCAGGTGAGGGCGTGTGTAAACTGTTTGATGAGGACGGCCGTCAAGCGCAACTGTTGCTGGTCGGTGAGGTCGGTCAGTTTTTGTCCGTAGCGATTGCGGACATAGAAGCGATCGTGAAGCTTCCCGTCCTCGATGGTGATCTGTGCCTTGGAGACGTATACATTGCGCATGGCCAGTGCGTTGGCGAACGCATACAGAAACGCCGGGGTATCGTCCGAGCGGATATCCATGATGGTATCCGTGGGCGACTGGCCGTTGTCGAACGCGATCTGCACGGAGTGAAGCAGCCCGCTGAAGGAGCCGCGGTGCTTGCCAAGCTGTTCGACCAGCTGCCGATTCACTGCATGACGCGCTTTTTCGAACTTTCCCGCGTCAAGGAGCTTGATCACCGAACTGAGCGCCTCCACCAGGCGGCGCTGCTCGTCCGATCCGAATAAGGTGTTCCGCACGGGCTGGACCCGAAAGACGTCGACGATTTTCTTGCGGCTCAGGCCTGGGCGGCCTTTCGGGCGGGTGCGCGGGCCGCCGGTCCAGATTGCGCGGGGAGAAGCGGATGCGGGCCCTTCGACGAACGTGTAGATTCGGCCTTCTTCGATATTGAGCCCGAAGGCAGAGAGCACGCCGCAGATCGTGGCGAACTCTGAAAAATAATCGTAGGCGACGAGGGTTACATCAAATCGCTGATCCCGGTGCTCGGTGAGGGCGACTTCACAAGGGTGTTCCGGAGTCAGTCGCGCCGCTAAGCGGATGTGCTGGGCGATTGTCGCCGGCTCGAAGCGGCGAAAGTACTCAAGGTCCATCCGGCTCAGGAAGTCCTGGAGGATGTCGGGGGCGACATCCTGGCACAGGGGTTCGACAGCGTTCAGGATGGGCTTGCGGTCCGATGGGGGCAGCGACATGGGGCCAGTATACCGGAATGCCTTCATTGTGCGTAGAGGAGCGCACCAGTATAATGCCGCGCCATGACTCGTCAATCGATGCCGCCTCCTTCGAGGCCGACCCAGCCAGGAGCATGGACGACTGCTGCCAGGCCTGATCCCAGGCCCGTGCTGCTTGCGACCGAGCGAAGCGCCGAACAGGTGCGGGCGATCTTGTCGGCCTACGGCTTGCGCGACACTGAACAGGCCGACCGCAATCTTCAGGCGATGGCAGGTGATCCTCACCAACGCCGGCAACTTGCCGATCTCCTCCCGATCTTGTTGGAATCGATCACCCGGACGGCCGATCCCGATCAGGCGCTCAATCATTGGGAACGCCTGCTCGGCGGCGTGGCCCGCTCGTCTTTTCTTGACTATCTGCGCAGCTCGCCGCGCATGCAGGATCTCTTGTCTACCATCTTTGGCAACAGCGACGCATTGGCTTTCACGCTCATCCGGGACCCCACGCTTGTCTATTGGTTGGCGGAGGAAGATGTCTTATCCAAGCCGCCGACTCGGAAGGGCATTGAGGAAGCGCTCCGCAAGAAAATCGGGCACCTGACGTCCAAGGAACTGAAGCTTGAGGTGCTGCGCCGCTTCCGCCGGCGGGAGATGTTGCGCATCGGCGTGCGTGATCTGTTGCGGCTCGCGACGGTGCCTGAAACGACGGCATTGTTGTCGGATTTGGCCTGTCTACTCATCCATGCAGCCTACGAGATTGTCGATGCCGACTTACGGCAGCAATACGGAGTGCCCATGCATAAGAATCCGCAGGGGAGATGGGTGGAGACCGGGTTTGCGGTGATGGGAATGGGCAAACTCGGCGGCCATGAACTGAATTACAGCTCCGATGTGGATTTAATCTACGTCTACGAGTCCCACGAAGGGGAAACCAGGCTGCCACACGGCAAGCCTGTGGGCAAGCCGGCTGCGGTCGGCATCGCCAATGAAGAATATTTTGAAATCCTCTCACGCGAACTCACGAAGGCGTTGGTCGAGCCGACCAGGGAGGGGCACATCTTTCGTGTCGATCTGCGCTTGCGTGCCGAGGGATCTGTGGGGCAGTTGGCCCGCTCGCTCGACGACTATAAGAAGTACTATTTCACTCGCGGGCAGGTCTGGGAACGATTGGCCCTGCTCAAAGCCTGGCCGGTGGCCGGTTTGATGGATGTCGGCCAGGCGTTTCTCAAGATGGTGAAGCCCTTTATCTTCGGGGCGGCTGCGGAGAAAACGGATCTCGCCGGGGCGCTGGTAATTGTGGAAGATGTGCGGGCCGTGAAGGAGATGATCGATCGAAAGATGGCTGACCGTGGCCACGAGCGGCGCAACGTGAAGCTCGGGACGGGCGGCATCAGGGAAATCGAGTTTCTGGTGCAGACGCTTCAAGTCTTGGCCGGGAAACGGATCCCGGCGCTCCTGGACCGGAGCACCCTCGGCGCGCTCGAACGATTTGTCCGTCAAAAGTTGATCTCACCCGAGGAGCGGGACGATCTGACGGCAGCCTATCTGTTCCTGCGTGACGTCGAGCACAAGCTGCAGATGGTTGACGATCTGCAGACCCACGCGCTTCCTGAAAGCGAGGAAGAACTTGAGCGTTGCGCGATCCGTGCAGGGTATGATGCCGAAGACCGTAAACGAGGCGCCGAAAAATTTCACGCCGACCATCAACGGTACACCGGATCCGTCAATCGCCTCTTCCGGTCATTCTTCTATGAATCAAAGACATCACCGCTGCTGAAGGCTTCCATCCGGGCAGTCTCTACCAAAGGCTAGTTGTGGCGGTGAACTAGTCTGCATAGCGCAGATCGCGATCACTGGCCAGCGAGAGGTAGGCTTCTCCCCATTGATGCGAACTGTCGAGAGTCCACGCTTCCTCGATGGTGACGGGCTTGAATCGTAATCCGTAGATCCCGCCATAGACCAGATGGGCTAGCCCCGACCCCGAGTCTTCAACCAATTGCGCATAGGCCTGGCAGACAGGGGTCTGTGCAGTGTCGTTCCAGCCGGTGACCCAGTACCATTCCCCGGCGGGATTGCGGTCAAAGAGCCGAACCTGTAGGACCGGTCGAGCAGGACCAGCCTCCTTGAACCGGGCGAAGAAGCTGGTTTCGCAATTCTCATTTGAGTCGACTTCAACGATCACAGTTCGCTCCTAGACTCCGTCCGACCACTCGATTTTAGCGCAAGAAGGGGCTGTAAAACACGAAGGGCCCGGTGGTTTCCCACCGAGCCCTTCGCTTCTCACTCCGAGCTATCGGCTATACGCCGTCAGCTCTTCTCCCTTCTTAGTACATCCCTTCCATGCCGTGGCTGTGTCCACCTGGGCCGCCGGCTGATTCCTTCTTCTCTTCAGGGATTTCGGTGATCATGACTTCGGTGGTGAGCATCAAGCCCGCCACGCTGGACGCGTTCTGCAGGGCGCAGCGCGACACCTTGGTCGGGTCGATGATACCGGCCTTGATCATGTCCACGTATTCATCGGTCGCGGCGTTGTAGCCGGCGTTGGAGTTCTTATCCTCGCGGACCTTGCCGACCACCACGGAGGCTTCGCCGCCGGCATTGGCGACGATCTGGCGGATCGGCTCTTCCAGCGAGCGACGCACGATGTCCAGGCCGACTTTCTGCTCTGCGGGGACATCCTTGATCCCATCGAGCGCCTTGATGCAGCGGAGGTAGGCCGTTCCACCGCCAGGGACGATACCTTCTTCCACGGCCGCCTTGGTCGCGTGAAGCGCGTCCTCGACGCGGGCTTTCTTTTCCTTCATTTCCGTCTCGGTCGCGGCGCCGACATTGATGACGGCCACGCCACCCACGATCTTTGCAAGCCGCTCTTGGAGCTTCTCGCGGTCATAGTCCGAGGTGGTTTCCTCGACCTGGGCCTTGATTTGCTTGACGCGGCCCTCGATCTTCTTCGGATCGCCGTAGCCTTCCACGACCGTGGTGTTGTCCTTGTCGATCGTGACGCGCTTGGCGCGGCCGAGGTCGGTCAGCTTGATGTTCTCGAGTTTGAGGCCGAGATCTTCCGAGATCACCTGGCCGCCCGTGAGGATCGCAATGTCCTCCAGCATGGCCTTGCGGCGATCGCCGAATCCCGGGGCTTTCACGGCGGCCACGTTCAGCGTGCCGCGCAGCTTGTTGACCACGAGGGTCGCGAGCGCTTCGCCTTCGACTTCTTCCGCGAGGATCACGAGTGGTTTGCCCATCTTGGCCACCTGCTCGAGGAGCGGGAGAAGGTCCTTCATGCTGCTGATTTTCTTTTCGTTGATCAGGATGAGCGGCTCTTCGAGGGAACATTCCATCCGCTCAGCGTTGGTGACGAAGTAAGGGGAGATGTACCCGCGATCGAACTGCATGCCTTCAACGACGTCCAGCGAAGTGGTCATCGACTTGGCTTCTTCGACCGTGATCACGCCGTCCTTACCGACCTTCTCCATGGCTTCCGCAATCAGGTCGCCGATGGTTTTGTCGTTGTTGGCTGAAATGGTGCCGACCTGAGAGATCTCGGTCTTGTTTTGACAGGGTTTGCTGAGTTTCTTGAGTTCGGCGATGACGGCTTCAACGGCTTTGTCGATGCCGCGCTTGATTTCCATCGGGTTCGCGCCGGCGGTGATGTTCTTCACGCCTTCGCGATAAATGGCTTGCGCCAGTACTGTGGCGGTCGTAGTCCCGTCACCGGCGATGTCACTGGTCTTGCTGGCGACTTCACGGACCAGTTGGGCGCCCATGTTCTCATAGGGATTCTTGAGCTCGACTTCCTTCGCCACGGTTACGCCGTCCTTGGTGATCGTCGGCGCACCGAATTTCTTGTCGAGAATTGCGTTCCGGCCCTTCGGGCCAAGTGTTGCCTTGACGGCGTCGGCGAGCTGATTCACCCCTTTCAGGATGGCCGCTCGCGCCGTGTCACCGTACATGAGTTGCTTTGCCATGGTGTTCCTCCCTTATACCGTTTCGTGTCTGGTTGTGGGGTGATTAGCTCGTGAAGATCCCGAGGATGTCTTCTTCCTTGAGGATCAAGCAATCCTCGTCCTCAATCCGAAGCTTGCTGCCCGAATACTTGTCGAACAAGACCTGGTCGCCGACCTTGACGTTCTCGACCTTCTTGCCGACCGCTTGGACCACTCCCCGCTGCGGCTTCTCTTTCGCAGAGTCCGGCACATAGATCCCGCCGGCGGTCCGCTCCAATTCTTCAGTGTAGGTGACGAACACCCGTTCGCCAAGAGGCTGGAATCCCTTGGCAACGTTCTTCTTTTCCTTCGCGGCTGTGCTCATAACGGAACCTCCTCGTGATGAAAGTTAACCCTAAATTGTCAACGATTTAGAACGGGTTCGCACTCGATGGCGTCGGTGGAGACGCACTCGAACGAGCAGAAGCCCTGATCTCCTTGACTTGGACCCCTAGATAGCTCTAGGTCGATCCAAGTCAAGAGGGGCATCGGGGATTTTCTTTCAACCCTACCCTACATCTTGATCTTGGACGGGTCGTATCATAACCCATTGAGAATTGGATATTCCAGGCCTATTTTAGCGGTTTGCGAAGGGTAGAGCGGGGAGATTAAATCTGTAACCGGTCAAAATCCTTAACATCTTTCTTAATGTAGTCGCGCAGACGTTTGATGATGCGGGCCTCCAACTGACGGGTACGTTCTTTGGTAATGCCATACTTATCTCCCAAATCGTCCAGCGTCAGCGGGTTTTCCGAAAGAATACGGTTTCTGAGAATGTCTTCGTCCCGTTCCTCCAGCGTCTTGATGAACTCAGCGAGCTTTGCTCGAAAGAGGGTTCTCAACTGATTGTCGGCGATCTGTTCATCCGCAGGTGTCTGCTGTGAGGGGATGATGTCGAGCAGACTGCCATCTTGGTCTTCTCCGATCGGCTGGTCCAGCGAGAGCTCCCAATTGCCGAGGCGCTGATCCATCTCGATCACGTCTCGTTCACGGACATTCAGCCGGTCTGCCAGAAGTTTTGTGTCTGGTGCAAACCCTTCTCGTTCAAGTTTCGCTTTTTCCTTTTTTAAGTTGTAGAAAAGCTTTCGTTGGTCCTGAGTCGTGCCGATCTTGACCAACCGATAGGTATTGAGCAGGTAACGCAAAATGTAGGCTCGTGACCACCAGGCGGCATAGGCATAGAAGCGGACGTTCTTCGTCGGATCGAATTTCTTGATCGCCTGCATCAGCCCGACGTTGCCTTCTTGAATCAGATCCATGTGGTCGGCGCCGGTATGGAGATATTCGGCGGCGATGGATACCGATACACGCAAGTTGGCCATGATGAGTTTCACGGCCGCTTCGCGGCTGCCCTGCGTGTGGTATTCATGAAAGAGCCGGAGTTCTTCTTCCTTCGAAAGATAGGGATAGCGTCGGATCTCGGCGAGATACTGCTGCAGCGCCGTGACCGGTACCACCGCCGTCGTATCGGCAGGGGGGGGGGTATCACGTTCCGGAGCGGGGCCGAGTTCCGTGAAAGGCTGAAATCCCTTCAGCTCCTCATCAGCCGGTTCTAGGATTTCCGGCTCGATGGATTTTTCATCGAGTTCGTCGTTGGGCTTGGCCATAGGCAGTCCAGACTATAACAGAACTTGAGCCCACGACAATGCTGGGAGGAGGTGGGCGCCGATCCATGCGTGCAGAGCGATGGGCGGCGTTCAGTTGCCGCTCGACACCTGTCCCAGGAAAATCGGGTTCGCCTCCAGTGGGGTGAGTGCAGTCGGTGGAATGAGACGGGTTCTTCTTGCCGCAGTGCCTGGGTGTTCTCAACGTATGAGGCCGGTTCCAGCCGGCTGGCGTGCGGCTTCTTGCGCCGGCAGCAGGTTGTATCTGGAGGACGGCTTTCATGATCCTGAGGCGAGAGGACCAAACCGTCATCGAACGAGGCGGCTAGGTCCTTTTTCCCGTTGACAGTCAGGTAGCAAACAGGGTTATCTGTGGGTTCTCAAGTCCCTCAATATTCAATTGAAAATTCAAGGTTTTTAATTGGAAAAGATGGCCACTCCGTTTGACAGCATCGAAAACGCTATCAGAGACATCAAGAAGGGAAAGTTTATTATCCTGGTGGATGACGAAGACCGGGAAAATGAAGGCGATCTCGTCATTGCTGCCGAGAAGGTGACCCCGCAGACGATCAATTTCATGGCGAAACACGCGCGCGGGTTGATCTGTCTGGCCCTCACGCCCGAACGGGTCGAAGAGCTGCAGCTCCCGCAGCAGGCCGTCGAAAACACCGCGTCGTTCGGCACGGCATTTACGGTTTCGATCGACGCCCGGAAAGATGTGACGACTGGGATTTCCGCAGCCGACCGAGCCACGACGATTCATGTGGCGATCGATCCGAAATCCAAGCCGAGCGACCTCGCGCGTCCCGGCCACATCTTCCCCCTGAAAGCGCAGCAAGGCGGCGTATTGAAGCGAGCCGGTCAGACAGAAGGGTCTGTCGATCTCTCGCGGCTGGCCGGACTGTATCCGGCCGGGGTAATCTGCGAGATCATGAATGAAGACGGCACGATGGCGCGTGTACCAGAACTCAGGAAGTTTGCGAAGGCCCATCGGCTCAAAATGGTGACGATCAAGGCGTTGATCGAACACCGCATGCGCCGAGAAACCTTTGTCAAACGGATGGCGAGCGCGAAGCTTCCCACCACGTTCGGCGAGTTCGAAGCAGTGGCGTTTGAGAACCAAGTCGATGGTGTAACGCACATTGCCCTGGTGAAGGGGCGGGTGGACAGCGGAGAGCCGACGCTGGTCCGTGTGCACTCCGGCTGTCTGACCGCCGACGCGCTGGGATCCTTGCGCTGCGATTGTCGTGATCAGCTCCATCAGGCGATGGAGATCATCCAGAAGGAAGGCCGAGGGGTCCTGCTCTATCTCAATCAAGAAGGACGCGGCATCGGGTTGCTCAACAAAATTAGAGCCTATGGATTACAGGATCAGGGCAGCGATACGGTCGAAGCCAATCTCAAGCTGGGATTCAAAGCCGATCTGCGGGATTACGGTGTGGGGGCGCAAATTCTGGTCAATCTGGGGTTGCATCAGATCAAGATCGTCACGAATAACCCGCGCAAGATCGTCGGTATCGAAGGCTATGGGTTGAAAGTCGTCGAGCGCGTCCCCATCGAAATTCAGCCGCGCGCGGCGAATATGCGGTATCTGCGCACGAAGAAGAACAAGATGGGACACATATTGAAGAAGGTGTGAGGTCGTCTGGACCGCACTCTTTGCTCGCCCAACGCGCACACGGGACTGATTCGATGGTCTGAGTAAGCGGGAGGTGCTCGTTGGATGCGCGCAGTGAGTCCAGTCCAGACGACCTCGCAGGGTGAGGAGAAGGGTGGAAGCAGGGTATGAAGCTGCGCAAAGGATCGCACAATGCGACGGGGTTGAAGTTCGGAATTGTCGTCGCGAAGTTCAATCCGTTCGTGACCAGCAAGTTATTGTCGTCCTGCATCGACGGGCTCACGAAGTATGGGGTGAAGGAGCCGGATATCGAGGTCGTCCGGGTGCCGGGGGCGTTCGATATTCCGCTCGTGGCGCGCACGATGGCAAAGTCGAGCCGGTTCGATGCGGTGATCTGTCTGGGGGCGGTGATTCGCGGCGATACACCGCATTTCGATTACATCAGCGCGGAGGCGAGTCGCGGCATCGGCCAGGCGGCTCTGGACGCCGATGTGCCGATCATTTTCGGCGTGCTGACGACGGATACAGTGGCGCAGGCGATCGAGCGGGCGGACCCGTCGAAGTTCAATCGAGGCGGAGAGGCGGCGAAGTCGGCCATTGAGATGGCGACGGTGATCAAAATGTTGCGTGCAGAGGCTGGCAGGTTGACAGGTCATGGGCCGATGAGTGGAAGCGTCAAGAGCCGAGTCAGGAGGAAGCGATGATTCATTGTTGCCAGCTCTCCGGTTTGACCGCTTGTCAGGATGCCTTCTTGTCCGCCTGCAGCGGTGTCAGTTTGTCGGCGCAATAGCCATGGGACCGCGCCATCAGGCCCGCGAACGTGCGCTGCAGATTTTGTTTCAGTACGACATCCATGGCAAGCCGGGGCTCTGGCTCGACGAATTTTGGAAGCCGCTTAAGGATACTGAGGAGACGAAGACTTTCGCTGAGCAGTTGGTTGCCGGTGTGTTGGAACATAAGAAGGATGTGGACACACTGATCGGCCGCTACGCGACCAACTGGACAATCAGCCGGATGCAAATCGTGGATCGCAACATCCTGCGCATCGGGGCCTACGAACTGCTGTGGCTCGACGAGGTGCCGGCCAAAGTGACGATGAACGAAGCGATCGAGCTCGCGAAAGATTTTGGTGACGACGAAGCGGCCAAGTTCGTGAACGGTGTTTTGGACAAGGTGCTCGCCTCGGAGCCGAGGCTGGAGCGAAAACGCATTGAGGCAGGAGCCGTGAAGCGTGAAGCGTGAAGCGGTTCTCGCAAACATTTTTCACAGGTCGGTTACGCAAACGACGCGTCACGAGATACGAACGACGAGAGCGCTATGATTGACCGCTATACCCGTCCCAAGATGAAGGCTATCTGGGATCTTACGCGCAAGTATGAAATTTGGCTTGAGGTCGAATTGCAAGCCTGTGCCGCATTCGAGCGAACCGGACAGGCGCCGCGCGGGACCGCTGCGAAGATTCGCAAGAAGGCCAAGATCAATGTTGTGCGAATTGCCGAGATCGAACAAGTCACCAAGCACGATGTCATCGCCTTCCTCGAATCGCTCAGGGATACGGTCGGGCCGGAGCACCGGTTCTTGCACATGGGCCTCACCTCGTCGGACATCGTCGATACGTCGCTTGCCGTGCAAATGACCGAGGCGCTTGATCTGATTCTGGACGGAGTAGAAGACTTGCTGGCGGTGTTGAAGCGGCAGGCGTTCCGCTACAAGAGCCAGGTGATGGCCGGACGGTCGCACGGCATTCATGGCGAGCCGATTTCCTTCGGGCTCAAGCTGGCGATTTGGTATGAGGAAGTCTGCCGCCATCTGGAACGGTTGCGGCATGTACGAAGTGAGATCGCGGTCGGCAAACTCTCCGGCGCGATGGGGACATTTGCCCATCAAGGTCCGGAAATCGAGGAATATGTCTGCGCGAAAATGGGGTTGAAGCCGGCTCCCATCTCCAATCAAGTCGTCCAGCGCGATCGCCATGCGTCCTATGCCACGGCCTTGGCCTTGTTGGCGGCGACGATTGAAAAGATTGCCACCGAGATCCGCCATCTCCAACGGACCGAAGTGCTTGAAGCCGAGGAATATTTTGCTGAAGGGCAAAAGGGATCTTCGGCGATGCCGCATAAGCGGAATCCGATTGTGTCGGAAAATCTCTGCGGCTTGGCGCGGCTGGTGCGGGCCAACAGCCTGGCGGCAATGGAAAACGTGGCGCTGTGGCATGAACGCGACATCAGTCATTCATCAGTCGAGCGCGTGATCATGCCGGACAGCACGATACTGATCGATTACATGCTGGCGAAGGTCACGGATGTCATCAAACGTTTGATCGTCTATCCCGATCGCATGAGGAGGAATCTGGATCTGACGGGCGGGCTCGTCTACTCGCAGCGCCTGCTGTTGGCGCTCATCGAGAAGGGCGCGCAGCGGAAGGAATCATATGAAGCCGTGCAGTGCAACGCGATGGCCTCCTGGAAGGGCGAAGGCGGGTTGCAGGAATTAGTCGGCAAGGACCCATTCATCTCGCAGCATCTTAAGAAGAGCGAGATTGCCGCCTGTTTTAATCCGAAGTACTATCTGCGGCATCTCGATCAGATTTATCGGCGGGTGTTCGGAAGCGGCGGGCCGCGTTCTTCCGGCAGGCGCGCGAAAGGAGTCAGATGATGAGACGGTGGGTTGGTCCGTTGGCCGGGTTGGCATCCATCGTTGTCGCGATCTGGGCTGCACCATCGTTGGCCGCGGCGGATCGGGAAAAACTCCTCAGTGAGCCTGGCGTCTACGGCACGTTTGCGACGTTTCGCCTTGATGAAGACTGGATGAAGAAAGATCAGGCGACACGGATCGCCCATCTGACGATGTTCAAGGGTGTGGTCGAGCAGCACCGGGAGATCATCGCCATCGATCTCTATCTCTTGCGCGGGCTGTCCGATCGTGCCGATCTCATGTTTGGCGTGCACGCCGCCGAGTTGCGGGATACTCAACGATTTCTCGTGGATCTTCAGAACAGCATCTTCGGCAAGCACCTCAAGGGAACCGGCATCATGCATGGGCTGACCAAGAAGGCCAATTATGTGCCAGGGTTTCCGGATCAGCTGAAAGCAGAACTCAAGGTGGCCAGCGAGGTGGGACCGAAGCCCTATGCCATCGTGGTTCCCATCCGGAAGAGTGCAGACTGGTGGGGGCTGGATCAGGAGAAACGTGCGGCGATGATGCAGGAGCATACGGAAGCGACGTTGCCCTATCTCAAGACGGTCAAACGCAAGCTCTATCACTCCAGCGGACTCGACGATCTGGATTTCATCACCTATTTTGAAACCTACAAGATGGAGGACTTTCATAGCCTGATTTTGTCGTTAGAGAAGGTGAAGGAATTCCAATACACACGCCGATTCGGCCATCCGACGCTGATCGGCACCGTGACATCGCTGGACGAGATGATTGAGACCTTGGCGCAGTAACGGAGCGAAGGAGCAGCGATGACGGCAGGCACTATGCTCTACGAAGGGAAGGCCAAGAAGATCTTCTCGACAGGGAATCCCGATCAAGTCCTCCAGTATTTCAAGGACGACGCAACGGCCTTCAATGCTCAGAAACGCGGCACGATCGTTGCCAAGGGCGTCATGAACAACAAGATCTCGGAGCGGCTGTTCAAGCTGGTCGAACAGGGTGGAATACCGACGCATTTTGTGGAGCGGCTCAGCGACCGGGAAATGCTCACGAAGAAAGTCACGATCGTACCGGTCGAAGTCGTGGTGCGGAACGTGGTCGCTGGCAGTTTGGCCAAACGGCTGGGACTCAGAGAAGGCGACCCCATTGAGCCGGCGATTGTCGAGTGGTATTACAAGAACGATGCGCTGGGCGATCCCCTGATTTCCGATGAGCACATTCGGTTCCTGAAGCTCGCAACGCCGGAACAAATGGTTGAGATCAAACGCCTTGCGTTGAACGTGAATAGCCTGTTGCAGCCGTTTTTTCGCGAGCGGCAGATGGTCCTTGTCGATTTTAAACTGGAGTTCGGGATGCACCACGGCACGCTGATTCTGGCCGATGAGATTTCGCCGGATACCTGCCGCTTCTGGGATCAGACGACAAGAGAGTCGATGGACAAGGATCGGTTTCGGAAGGATTTGGGGAAGATTGAAGAGGCGTATCAAGAGGTGTTGAAAAGGGTGTGTGGGTAAGGGGCGGAGCCACGCGATCGTTCGCTGCAGGGCCTTACGGAGCGACCCTTTCGGACTCGGCTTGACGGAAGCCTTCGGAAATGCCCTCGCGGACTCGGTCAGTTTCCGCTTTCCTTCCAGGCCGAGTCTCGCTGGGGCCCCGCTCCTTCCGGCTAATTCCGCTCACGACCGCATGGCTCCTTGTGAGGAGTGGTTGCTGTCAGCTGTGACGGACCTCGTCGGTTCAGAGCGTGCGGTAGCCCGAGCTTCGTACAAGTCGCCCGGGAGTTTCAGCCCATCCTCCCTCAACCATGGTGGGAGGTGAAAAAGGAAGTAGCGCGATGCTGCGGGCGTATTTGAATTATGGGCTGGTGGCGGCGGTAGTGGTCTGGGCCGCTGTTGTCGGCATGATGGCCTATCGCCTGAACGAGTCGCCGTGGCGCTGGGCCTTCGTCGGGCTGGTGTGTGCCGGTGGCCTGACCGTTGCGGGAATATTCTGGATTAGGAAATACGTGGACCGTCAGGCCAAAGCATCTGAGCAGAGGAGCCAAGAGTGAAAGCCAAAATTCATGTTACGTTGAAGCAGGGGATTCTTGATCCGCAGGGAAAGGCGATCGAACATGCGCTCGATTCGCTTGGGTTTACGAATGCGGCGAATGTGCGTGTTGGGAAGTACATGGAGCTGGACCTGAAGGAAACGGATAAGGCCAAGGCGGACGCTGAAGTGAAGCAGATGTGCGAAAAGCTCTTGGCCAATACCATTATCGAAGAATATCGGTACGAGTTGGGGTAGGAGCTGATGGTTGATCGCGAGCTCTTTGCGTCATGAATATCGGTGTTGTCGTATTTCCAGGCAGTAATTGCGATCACGATTGCCGGCATGTCTTTCGCGACGTGCTGGGTCAAGACGTGAGGATGGTTTGGCACAAGGAGACATCGTTGGCCGGTTTGGATGGGGTGATCCTGCCGGGCGGATTTTCCTACGGAGACTATTTGCGTACCGGCGCCATTGCGCGGTTCTCGCCGGTGATGGGAGCCGTAAAGGAGTTTGCGAAGAGCGGCGGCATGGTGCTCGGCATCTGCAACGGGTTTCAGATTCTGCTTGAAGCAGGACTGCTGCCGGGGGTGATGTTGCGGAACCGATCGCTGCATTTTATTTGTAAAGATGTGTATGTGAGGATCGAAAATGCCGCGACGCCGTTCACGAGCCTGTGCAAGCCCGGGCAGGTCCTCAAGGTGCCGGTCGCCCATGCGGATGGGAACTACTACACCGATCCTGTCATGTTGGCGGCAATGAAGGCGAATGCGCAGGTGATGTTCCGTTATTGCACACCGGAAGGGCATATCACGGCCGAGGTGAATCCGAATGGTTCGCTCGACAACATTGCCGGCATCCGCAACGCCGAAGGGAATGTGTTGGGCATGATGCCGCATCCGGAACGCTGTGCCGAGTCGGTGTTAGGCAACGAAGAGGGGCGTTTAATTTTGGCGTCGATGGTGGAAGGGTTGAAGACGATGAAGCGTCAGGACGAGGTCGTGATCGGACGGTAGGTCCATTGTGTATAGTCATGTTTGTTTTAAGGGGGCCCTCGATGAGGCATCTGGTGATGGCGGTGGCGGTACTGGCATTCGGCGCGGGCGTGAACAGCTGGGCAGCCGATGATGATGGAAGCCAGCTCAAAATCGTGAGCCCTGAAAACGGCGCGGTGGTGAAAGGCCCTATCCTCCAGCTGAAGTACGAGCTTGCCAAAGGCAAGGAAGCAACACACGCACATACCTATTTGGATGGGCAGTACCAGAAGGGGTTCTCGGGCATATTCAAGAACCTGACTCCGGGCAAGCACGAGATCAAGGTGGTGGCGGCCGATCCCGGCCATAAGACCTTGGCGGCCGAAGCGATGGTGACGATCGAAGTGCAATAGGCGTGATGCCGCATCCGGAACATTGTGCCGAATCGGTGCTAGACAACGACGATGAGAGACTCATTCTGACGTCGATGACGGTAGGATCAAGACAGTGAAAGGTTGGGTTACAGTAGGAGTCGGTCAGTCGGTTTCACATATCAATTCAATTTATAAGGAGGTTCGAGATGATTCGTGTAGTTGCGATACTAGCGGCGGTCGGCCTGTTGGTATTGGGTTCCGGCGTGAACGGGTGGGCATCCGTTGATGACGGAAGCCAGCTCAAGATTGTGAGTCCCGCACAGGGGGCGGTTGTAAAAGGGGATTCCGTCGAGGTGCAATACGAGCTGACGAAGGGTGCGCACGCAACGCATGTCCATTGTTACGTGGATGGCGAGTATCAGAAGGGGTTTTCCGGGGTCGTCAAGGGACTGACTCGCGGTAAACACGAGATCAAGGTGGTGGCGGCCAACCACGATCACAAGACGCTGGCAGCCGAAGCCGCGGTCACGGTCGAGGTGGAGTGAGGCCGGAGGGGTTAAGTCATTGTGCGATCGGCTCCTTGCCGATCGCACGCAGCACGAGCGCTAACCTAAAAGTTCATCGCGCACCACAATCTGACTGACGTCCGAGCCGTAATGAGTATCTGGGATATCAGTCCTAAATGACTCTGCAGGAATCATCTGTTTGGGGAACATCGAGAGTTGCGTGCGAGCGGCATCGGAGCCTGCTGGCGAACAGACAGACAATGGGAATGGCGCGCCAGCGGGCTTCTGCCGATACCCCACAGGGGCAGGCCAGGATTTTCAGGAGTCAACTATGTCAGTGTGATGCGTAGGACATTATGAATGCACGTACGCCGCCTATCACCAAAGACCTCATCGCGCAGCACAATCTGACGGACGATGAGTACAAGAGGATCATTGAAATTCTTGGGCGCGCGCCGAATTTGACGGAGCTCGGCATGTTCTCCGTCATGTGGTCGGAGCATTGCTCCTACAAGAGTTCACGCGTCCACTTGAAGAAGCTGCCGACGACGGGGCCGCGCGTGGTGCAAGGGCCCGGTGAAAATGCGGGTGCGGTGGATATCGGCGATGGACTGTGCGTGGTCTTCAAAATGGAGTCCCACAACCACCCGTCGTTTATCGAACCCTATCAAGGCGCGGCGACCGGGGTAGGCGGGATCCTGCGCGATGTGTTCACCATGGGCGCGCGCCCGATTGCCTTGCTCGATGCACTGCGGTTCGGCGAATTGCACACGGCGAAAAATCGCCATCTCATGAAGGGCGTCGTGGCGGGTATTGCCGGGTACGGCAACTGTATGGGGGTACCGACGGTCGGCGGTGAAATTGTCTTTAACGATATTTATGCGCAGAACCCGCTCGTGAATGTGTTTTGTCTCGGTATTGCCCACAAGGACAAGATTTTTCTGGGGACCGCGGCGGGCGTCGGCAATCCTGTAATCTATTTTGGATCGAAGACGGGCCGCGACGGGATTCACGGGGCGACGATGGCGTCCGATTCGTTCGATGACCAGTCGGAACAAAAGAGACCGACCGTTCAAGTGGGCGATCCGTTTACCGAGAAATTACTGTTGGAGGCCTGCCTGGAGCTGATGGCGAGCGATCTGCTGGTCGGCATTCAGGACATGGGGGCTGCGGGGTTGACGAGTTCGTCCTGTGAAATGGCCTCGCGCGCCGGGAACGGAATCGAGCTGGACCTCACCGTTGTGCCGCGTCGAGAGCCAGGGATGACGCCGTATGAATTGATGCTGTCGGAATCCCAAGAACGTATGTTGATGGTGGCGAAGGCCGGCAAGGAAGAGGAGTGCATTAAGATCTGCCGGAAATGGGATCTGGATGTGGCGGTCGTCGGCATAGTCACAAGCGATGGGATGTTGCGTGTGAAGGATCAAGGGATGATTGTGGCGGAGATTCCGGCGAAATCTCTGGCCGATGACGGTCCACGCTATGAACGCCCCTATTCGCCGCCGGCCTATCAGGACATGCTGACGAATCTGAATTACGATGCCATCCCCGACGTGAAAGATGCGAATGCGGCGTTGCTGTCGCTATTGGAGTCGCCAACTATCGCCAGCAAACGGTGGGTTTACGAACAGTACGATCATATGGTGCGGACGAATACGATGGTGCGGCCTGGGTCCGATGCGGCGGTCGTGCGGATCAAAGGCACCAACAAAGCCGTGGCCATGACCGTCGATTGCAATAGCCGCTACTGTCTGCTGCATCCCTATGAGGGTGCCCGGATTGCCGTGGCCGAAGCCGCGCGCAATCTGGTGTGCTCCGGCGCCGAACCCATCGGGCTGACGGACTGTTTGAATTTTGGCAATCCGGAACGGCCCGACATTATGTGGCAGTTCGTGCTGGCGATCGAAGGGATGAAAGATGCGTGCGAGCATTTCAAGATTCCCATCGTGAGCGGGAACGTCAGCTTCTATAATGAGACCAACGGGCTGTCGATCTATCCGACGCCCATGCTGGGCATGGTGGGATTGATTGAACAGGCCGATCAGGCGATGACACAGTGGTTCCGGCAGGAAGGCGACGACATCATTGTGCTTGGGTCGTCTCGTGAAGATTTGGGCGGGTCGGAATATGTGAAGGTCATTCACGCGCGCGAACAGGGGTCGCCGCCCTTCTTGAGCGTGGAGACCGAGAAGAGGTTGCAGGAATGTGTCCTGACGCTGATTCGCGGCGGGCTCGTGCACTCCGCGCACGATTGCTCGGACGGGGGGCTGGCCGTGGCACTGGCCGAAAGTTGCATGTCGGGGCCAGGCCATACCTTTGGCGCTGTGGTAAGATTAATCCCTGGCCGGCTGAGGAAAGATGCACTCCTCTTCGGCGAAAGCCAGTCGCGGGTGGTGCTCTCGGCACAGCCGGCCCATCGGCAGGCGATCCTCGACCAGGCAAAACGTTCCGGCGTACCGGTTGACGTGATCGGGGCGGTCAGTGGCGATCGGCTGGTTGTCTATCTGGAAGACGACCGTTCGACGGGAACAGTGATCGACGCACCTATTGCCACGCTGCATGAGCGGTGGGCCTTTTCGCTGGAACGAACGCTGAATCAAGCGTAGTCTAGCTTTAAGATCCCAGAGTATCATGACCAAAGAACTGCCAATCATTTCACCGGATAAATTCCACGACGAATGCGCCGTGTTCGGTGCTTTCGGCCATGAAGAGGCCGCCAACCTCACCTATCTGGGTCTGTATGCGCTCCAGCACCGCGGGCAGGAGGCCTCCGGCATCGTCTCAGGGGATGGAGACCAATTCTTCATGCAGAAGGGCATGGGCCTTGTCGCCGACATCTATCATAAGTCGGTGCTGGAAAAGCTGCCCGGCCACATGGCCATCGGCCACAATCGCTACTCCACAGCCGGCGGCAATGATCTGAAGAATGTTCAGCCGCTGATTGTGAATTTTGCCCTTGGCAATCTGGCGTTGGCGCACAACGGCAATCTGATCAACGCCCAGGTGCTCCGTAATGAACTTGAAGCCTACGGGGCGATTTTCCAATCGACGTCGGACAGCGAAGTCATCATCCATCTGATTGCACACTCCAAAGCCGATTCGTTTCTTGCGCGTGTCATTGACGCGCTCAGCCAGGTCCGCGGGGCATTCTCCGTCGTGCTGTTGACCGACAACGGGCTCATTGCCGCGCGCGACCCGCATGGATTGCGTCCACTCTGTCTCGGGCGCGTCCGCAGCAGCTGGATTGTGGCGTCAGAGACGTGCGCGTTCGATTTGCTCGATGCCGAATATATTCGTGAAATCGAACCCGGTGAACTGATCGTGATCAGCGACCAAGGGCTCGACAGCCACCGGCCGTTTCCCAAGGTGAACCCGGCCATGTGCGTGTTCGAATATGTCTATTTTGCCAGGCCCGACAGCCGAATCTTCGGCGCGGACGCAGTCTATACAACGCGCAAAGCGTTAGGGCGGCGGCTGGCTGAGGAATCCTGGGTGCCTGCCGATATCGTCATCCCCGTACCGGACTCCGGCGTGCCCGCCGCGCTGGGCTATGCCGAGGGAGGCGGCATTCGGTTTGAAACGGGGCTGATCCGCAACCATTATGTGGGCCGGACTTTCATCGAACCGGAGCAGTCGATCCGCCATTTCGGCGTCAAGGTGAAGCTGAACGCGGTGTCTGAAGTGCTGGCCGGGAAGCGTGTGGTCGTCGTGGACGATTCGCTCGTCCGCGGAACAACCAGCCGGAAGATCGTCAAAATGATCCGTCAAGCCGGGGCGAAGGAAGTGCACGTGCGGATCAGCTCGCCGCCGATCATCTCGCCCTGTTTCTACGGGATCGACACGCCGACGAAGAAGGAACTCATCGCGTCCAACCATTCGACGGAGGAAATCCGCAAATACATCACCGCAGACAGTTTGGCCTATCTGAGCCTCGACGGGATGCTCAAGTCAGCGCCGGGAACTCCCGGTCAGTATTGCAACGCCTGCTTTACAGAGCGGTACCCCATTCCGTTTACCCGTGCGGAAGAACTTCAGTTAGGTCTGTTCGAATCAGCGCACTGAATGTCGATATTGAACGGCGGAATTTGGGACGCCCTGAGAAAGGAACTGTAGCACGTATGCAGCCAAGATCCAGGTCACGAGTGGCAGTCGAGTATCCTGTCTTATTTACGGGAGACGAGGTGTCCGGACATGGGATTCTGAAAAATCTCACCATTGCCGGCGGTGAGATCGAAAGCCACGTCCAATTTTCCATCGGCGCGCATCTCTGTCTCCAAGTGCAACTGTCCGGTGCGCGGCCGCCGCTGGTCATTGCCCTTGCCGTCGTCCGCTGGAAGCGGGGCGATCGGTTCGGGCTCGAGTTCGTTCGATTCGACGGCAAGGCCAAGCAGCAGCTCGAGGAGATGTTGAACCAGCGTGATGGATCCCCCGCCGAGTAGTTCCTGCCCGCCCGGTTGCTCCGCTAAAAATCAGCATGGTAGGATGCGATCAGCGTTTCATGCGGTTGATCAAGGAGGTCGTGATGAGACGGCTCATGCTCGCGCTCGGTATGCTGACCCTTGCCGTGCTGATCGCCCCGCTGGTTCTTGCTGCAGGCGTGTTCAAGATCGGAGAAAAAGCGCCGGCGTTTACGCTCACGGCTATCACGGGTGAAACCGTGTCTCTGGATTCCTATAAAGGGAACGTCGTCGTGCTGGGATTTTTCCACATCTGTGACCCGTGCATGGTGCAGGGCAGTGCGTTGCAGAACGTGCATGAGTCCACTCAGGGGAAGCGTGTCGCTGTGATCGGTGTCAATTCGTCGGGCAATTCCAAGAGAGATGTCGGCGAGTTCCTGTCCGCCTTTCCAGTGAAAGTTACCTATCCCTATCTGTTGGACCTCAATAAAACCACGGACAAGCTCTATGGCGGAGGAAAGTTCATCCCGAACGTGTATGTGATCGATCAGAACGGGGTGATCCGCTGGCAGCGTGTCGGAAACATGGATTTGGCCGGGGCCGATGTGATTGTGGCGGAGGTTGAAAAATTGTTGGCGGGCGGAGCTGGGAAGATGTAGGCGGGTCCTGTCGAGAACCAGCCCATTCGTCCTCGCACCCCGCCCGGTGTGGGGCCCCCGCTGCGGTCGAATGGGCTCCCAGGTTCTCACCACCCGCAACAATGGGTTGTGAGGAGAGAGGAACAAGGAAGAGGCGATGATGGATGAGATGGAGGAGGGGAAACAAAAGTTTCTGGAACTGGTGAGGGGTGTCGATGGGGCGGTGCACGTCGTGATGCCTGTCACGCCATCCAACAGCATGTTTCTGATCTCATTGACGAAGGGGCCGAACCGCAAGTTCATTACCATATCGGAAGACGACATCATTGATCTCCCAAACGAAGCCGGTATTCTGGCGAAGGTGACGAAGACCGTCAAAGATGCCGTCGCCGCTTTGTGAGGCCGCGCGGCGGGCAGGACAAGCGCGAAAAGTGTGAAGTGCAAACAATCGGGGTGACCCAATTTCTCCAACGAGTCGCGCATGTCTCGCGACTCCCGCGTGTCGCGCGGTGAAATCATGAAACAAATCCTTCCCGGCATGTGGCAATGGTCGTGGTTCTCCGAGGAGAAGCAGCTCGATTTCAACGGGCTGTTTCTCGTGGTCGGCGAGCACAAGATTCTGGTTGATCCGCCTCCAATGACGGCCGAGGCGGGCACATTCGTCCGCCGCAACGGTCCGGTCGATTACATCATTGTCACGAATCGAGATCACGCCCGTGAGGCTGCGACCTATCAGGAAGAGTTCAGGTGCCGGCTGCAAGTGCCCGAAGCCGATGTTGCGCAGATGGATCTGACCCCGACGAAAACCCACAAAGATGGCGAGCTGCTGCCCGGCGGCATCTGGGTCATTCATCTGAAAGACCAGAAATCTCCGGGAGAGTCGGCGCTGTTTATTCAGCAGGAACGGGGTGTGTTGATTGTGGGGGATGCGCTGATCGGCAAGCCGTCCGGCGCGGTGAACATGCTCCCCGCTGAGAAGTATGCTGATGTGGTGAAGGCGAAAGACGGACTGCGGCGTCTCCTCAAATATGAGTTTGAGAGTCTTCTCGTCGGAGACGGGACGTCGATCCTCACCGGCGGCAAACAGCTGGTCGAGCGACTATTGCACATGTAACCATGGCGCTCCGCAACGGACTTTCCGAAGAACTGAATCGCCAAGGCAACGAGCATTTCTCGCGCGGGCTCTATACGGATGCCTACGCCTGTTACGCCAAGGCGCTGGAGTGCGATCGGCTGACGGGTGATCGGCGTGCGCTTGTGGCGACGCTCGGCAATCTCGGGAATATCTGTGCGGTAAGCGGCCGGCGAGATTCGGCCCAGGCGCATTATCAGGAGGTCTTGGAACTGCAGAAGATTCTTGGTGATGAAAAGGGGATCGGGACGACGCTGGCGAACTTGGGGAACCTGCGGGCCGATGCCGGTGAATGGGACCGGGCGCGGGCCTATTATTTGGAAGCGCTCGATCTCATGACGAAGACGCATGATGAGGCGGCCAAAGCTGTGCTGTTCTCTGACCTCGGATTGGTCGCGCGTGAGACCGGTCAGTTTGACGAGGCGATCCACTGGTATGAGCGGTCGCTGGTGTTGATGCGGCGTGTAGGCGATCATGGAGGTGTCGCGGACGCGTGGCGCATGATCGGGCGCACGTTCCTGATTCAGAAACGCTACGATGACGCGATTGCCTGTTGCCAGACGAGTCAATCGATTGCCGAGCGGGCGCGCGACGAACTCCGTACGGGCGGCGCGCGGTATGTGTTGGTGCAATGTTATGAAGAAACGGGCCGGTTGCGGGATGCGGCAGATCTGCTCGAACAAGTCGTGGCTATGGATCGTACGTATCAGCTGCCGAAGCTCGAAGAAAATATACAGCGCCTCACCGCACTTCGTGCCCGCCTCGCGGGGCAAGATCACATACCGCCTTGTCGAGAGACGCATGCATGACTGAACCGTCCTCCTCGGCATGGTCGCAGCTCCGCACCGCGCTGACGCGATCATTTCCCCAACTCTATGAATTGGAGCCTGGTGGACCGCTTGCCATGGATCTGGGGTCCGACGGCTGGCTCTTGGAGATCAAGCCGGATGGCACCGTGCTCTGTCAATACGGAGTGGCGATGGATGATGTGATGGCGCTCATGTCCGAAGGAACGCCGGAAGATCTCGGGACCGATGAAGTGGCCAAACAGGCGAAGTATTTTATTCAGCCGGCGGTTGCGAGGTTTCGGCCCCTTCTATTGCAGTCTGGATTTGCCGAAGAGACCGAGATGAACGACGAATTCGTGGCGGTGACATTTGCGCGCGCGGTCGATCTGCAGAATCCATTCAAGGTGCAGGACCTCATCCGGTGGTGCTGTCGGCAGATCGGGGGGATGGCATGACGCGGCGTATTGCCACCTTCGACGATTTCCGCGATGCGGTCTTGGCCTATCGGTTGCCGCGCGTGTTGCTAGCGGGGCTGGAACTGAACCTTTTTACGATTGTCGGCGAACGGACTTGGACGCTCGCCGAACTCGCCAAGGAACTCAAGGTCAGTGAACGAGGGTTGGCGATTCTCTGTCGAAATCTCGCGATGGCCGGTGTGCTGCTGAAGAAGGGAACGACCTACAAAAACAGCCGGCTTGGGGCCACGGCGCTCAATGCCAACCATCCGGCCTATCGCGGAAGCTACTTGGACTTGATCAAGAGCCACTGGACGGACTGGCTCCGATTGCTGGAATCAGTGCGAAACGGATTGCCGATCGACCATGATGTCCCGGACAGTCCGGATTGGCGGCGACAATTCACCTGGGCCATGCATCATCGCACGTTGGAGAAGGCGCCGGCCATTGCCGCGCAGGTGAATTTGCGACAGGCCAAGACGCTCCTGGATCTTGGCGGAGGACCTGGTACTTACGCGATGGCGTTTCTCGCCAAGAACCCCAGGCTGCGCGCCACCATCTGCGATCGAGAGGCTGCGCTGGATGTGGCCAAGGAGATCGCCGGCACTCACGAATCTGGACGGCGGCTCTCCTATCTGCCGCTCGATTTTGCCAAGACACCGATCCCCGGCACGTACGACGTCATCTGGTATTCCAATATCCTGCACATCTATTCCCCGCAGGACAATCAGGCCATCTTTCGCCGGGCATTGGCCGCGTTGAATCCCGGCGGACGGTTGATCATTCAAGACGCGTTGCTCCATGATCGTGAAGGGTTGTATCCAGCGGAAGCGAGTCTCTTCGCCATCTCGATGTTGCTGTTCACCGAAAGTGGAAACACGTATTCGGCGGCGGAGACAACGAGGTGGCTCAAGGACACCGGGTTTGGACCGGTCAAGGTGCTGCGGGTTAAGAAAGGGACGGAGGATTGGGAGGATGGGATTCTTGAGGCAGCGGCGTCTGAGTCACGTCCAGGAACGACCGTCCCCCGAATACGATCAAGAGGAAGTTTAAGAGCCCGCTCGCGACGCTGCTGATCAGGGGCACAAGCACGTCTGAGTCTTTTGTAAGAATCTGGACTGTTGTCGCCAGATCAAGCGCCAGCCCGATCGTGCCGTACATCACGCAGGCCATTGCGGCCCAGCGAAGCTTCAGCCAGATCAGTACCGCCAGTCCGACCGGCATAAGAAGCAAGAAACCAATCCACCAGGCCTGCATCGGTGCTGTGGATGCTCCACGGCTCATCCAGAGAGATCCTATTCCAACGAACAGGCTTCCTGCCAACAGAGTGAGTAGGGCATTTCGTTTCATCGGCGAACTATAGACCGGATGGGGCGTGTCGGCAATGGCCGTCTTGTTGCTGATTGAGAGAGAATGCTAGGCTCCTTGTACCGTGACACCTGATGAGCAGACAGAGGATCAGAAGCCGGGGCAAACCTGCTTGTTGATTTACGACGGCGAGTGCCGGCTCTGTGTGTCCACGAAACAGAAACTCGAACAGGCGGGGGTGGGGAAAGCCGGTTCAGAGGTTCGATTTCTCCCCTATCAGAGCGATGAGGCCAAAATGGTACTAGGGCAGAAATTTCGCCTCGGCCGCCCTGACATGGCCTTCCTGGTTCGACCGTCAGGGGAAGTTCATCAGGGGCTTGATGCGTTTCTGCCCTTAGCTCCCAGCTTGCCGGGTGGGCGGCTTCTCCTGTGGTGCATACGGATTCCTCTCGCCAAGAGACTGGCAGAATGGGGCTATCGAATGATCGCTCGCCATCGGTACCGCCTGTTTGGCGAAGCCCAGTCCTCTCGCTCTCAACGCTGACTCAACCAAATCTTACCGTGCCACATGCCCCCTCTTTCGGGGGGAATCTTCCTACAGTGGGGAATTTACCGGCGACCCAACCTCTTGCAGAATGTGCCCAAGCATCAGGAGGGTCTATGTCGCTGCTCCATTTGGTATCCCGGTTTTTTGGAACTCTCATCGCCCACCCATCTGCCTCTGTTCCACATCCACATCATCGCAAACCCTCCAATGTTGGTCTGCGGCGTTTGAAGGCCGTCTCATGCCTGGCCAGCGCAGGGTTGTGCCTCTCGGTGGTGAGCGGTCAGGCGTGGGGTCAAACGGATCGTGAAAAGAAGGAGGGTGAAGGGACCATCGTCGCAGCAGGGTTCGGTTGCCAGATCGGTGATACATCCACGATTACGGTCAAGGTGTATGATGCCGTATCGGGTGAGATCCTCTCAGACGAAGTCTACGAGCTGAATGTAAAAGAAGAAAACAGCTCACGAGCGACTGCATCGCAGGACCGCATCTTCGCCGGCGGAGTTGGTCTGGGTTCGGCGGACCTCTCCAATTTCGTATTGCGCGTGTACGATGCGAAGACGGGCAAGTTTCAATGGGAAGGGAGGCTGAATCTCACGCCGCGTGAGGAGAGCGGGGTCGGGCAGATGGTATCGACGGTGCTGCCTGGGCGCGCCACCATCACGAAAGTCCATGCTACCGAGACAGGCGCGCAGCAGCCGGTATTCTCGTTGCGCGCATTGGACGCGTCGACCGGCTGGCTTGTCTGGGAAGATGAATTCTCAGCCGATGGCACAGGGGAAGCTCGGGTGCAACAGATTGCCAATCAGCTGATCGGACCGGATGAGAATTCAAGGGAGGCCTCCCATACGTTTGATTTTAGGATTCGCATGTTTGACCGCAGTGAGCGGGTGATCCTGTGGGAAGATCAAGTTTCGCAGCCAGAGGCGGAAGAGGATACCCGCGAGGCTGTCGATGATCAAGCCCACGTGCTCCCAGCCTGGCCCTGGCAGCTTCAGCAAGGCCCAACGCCGGCAGCGATCTAGCCCGGGTTCCCGATCTGGTGGACAACGGTGTCGGTGGAAGGGGGCGGTTCGGTTAGGGGCGTTTCTGTTCGAAGCTCTCGATCCACTGGCGGTGGAATTGTTCGTAGGAGACGAACAGCTTGCTCTGGAGCGCTGTAGCTACTGACTGCCGCGCCTTGAACGCGTTCAAGAGTTCATCGACGCGCGCCAGACCCCATCGTTCGATCAGGTAGTGTGTCGCGGAGTTTGCCTCCAGATAGGCCAATGTCGCTACATTGACCGGCAGCGCACTCCAGGTCCCTTCGAGATAATTCAACGGAATCACTTTGACATCTCCCTGCATGGCGTGATCAAGGTCGGGCCATGCGTCACCGGCCAACTGCATGGCCAGGCCCTCGTTGAGCCAGGTCGGCAGCGCGCTGCTGCTCGCTCCCAGGCGGTCGTACAACAACGCATGGACGTACTCATGGCGCAGCACGTTCGTGAGCCATTTCGTATCCGTCGTCGCCCCCTGCGTGGGGAGCTGAATGCGCCCAAGAGTCGGATCATATAAACCATCGGCCCACGCGGGGCTGCCGGTCGCGCTCTGAAATGAATTCCTGGTATGGAGCACCACGGTGATGGGCTTTGAGGGGAAATGTCCGAGCTTCTGGCCGATCTCTCGATAGGCCTCTTCGAGTATCTCCAGCACGGTCGTCCAGGTGTCGTGGTCTTCTGCCCCGTCAAACTTCACCATGAAGTGGGTGCTGCTTCTCGCGATCATCTGGGCTTCGGCCGACTCTGTGCGGAGAACCTTCGCGGTGACCGAAGCGAGATACGACTGCAGGGCAGGGTCTTGCCGTGCCCGATCGGTAGCGTGGGCAAGGTGTGTCGCAGCCTGAGCGAGCTGATCCTGTTCCTGCAGCAAGTCGGCCATTGCCAGATGGGGGAATGGCTCATCCGGGGCAAGTCTGATGAGTTTGGTCAGGAGATCCCGGTTCAGCGCACGGTCCCTCTGCTCCCAGTAGGCATGGGCCAGATTCATAAGGATGACGGGGTTGGAGTCATCGAGAGCGGCCGCTTTCTTGAAGGCTTTGACGGACGCCGACGTGCCGTTGAGCCGTTCTTGTTGCAAGCCGAGGTTGTTCCAGAGAATCGCCACGAACGGCTTGGCCTTCTCGTTTGACAACAGGGCAGCAGGGAGCTCCGTCAGTTTGGTCTCGGCGAGCGATAAATTGTGTTTCTCGATTTCATCACGAATGGCTTCCAGAAGCGCCTCGTACGGGGTGTTTGGTATCACGGTCTGGTCAAGCGCGCGGACTTGCGTGACCTCCTCACGGCTTCCGTTGGAAGCCGGTGGGGGAGGGGGCGGAACGGCTTCGACAGCTTCTGCGGGATTCGATTCCGATGAAACGGGTGGCGTGACAACGTATGGCTTCAGAATCAGGTGGTACCCGACAATCAGGGCGAGCACCAATCCAAGCGGCGTGAGGATGTGCGTAATGTTGCGACGATACATGGATGCCTCGATGATGAGTGTAGCACCCTAGGCAAAGCCGAGAAAGTGTTCTGGTGAATCCAGAAGGCCGAACACGCGGAATCATTTTCCCGTCTCGTGCGAAGCGCCGACCATTGAGGACAGGCCGCATGGCGATCGCTTTTTCGCAGCCCATACGGCCCGCGATCTTTCCGATGTCATTGAGCGGCGAGAGGCACTGTGCTACGATCCGCTCCGGTATGCAGACTCCCTCCGAGTCGGGCCCCGCAACGCCGTTTCAGGCTTGGTTGGACCGCATCGCGCGCCCCATCGAGTTTGCGAGCCGGGACGAATGCGCCCACTTGGGCGCGGTCAAGAACCTGAGTGCCTTTGTCGCCTCGCAAGTCTTGTCCGTTCTGGCTCAGCACGTGTATCCGAGGGCGATTGAAGCTCGTTTAGTGTCCCTGCGAGACCTCTTCATCGACTTTCAGCAGACGCTTCCTCTTGACGAACAACGCCGCCGGCTACACGTCGCGACGGCGATTGTGAAGGCGCTGCGCGGCGCAGCACGGCAGCTGCCAGAGTTCCTGGGAGAGAAGCTTGAGCCGACCGTGTCGGAGCTTCGTTCCGATGGCGCGGACCGGCCTGATCTCTGGAATCTTCCCATCCGTTTTGTGAAGGGAGTAGGACCCAAGCGCACCGGCTTGCTGGAGCGCTTGAGAATCGAGACGGTGGAAGATGCGCTCTGGACCGTGCCGTGGCGCTATGAAGATCGGTCGGTGATGACGCCGATCGGCAATTTGGTTCCCGGCATGGTGACCTCGATTTGCGGGCTAATCGGGAAGTGCGAAGCGAAGCGGACGAGGAATCGGCGGCTGAGGGTGCTTGATGTCGGCGTGGAGGATCAGACGGGGCGGATGCAGGTCGTGTTCTTCAATCAGCCCTATCTGGAGGAAATTCTGGCTGTCGGGAAGCGTGTGATGATGAGCGGGCGCGTGATTGCCGGACGCCAAGGCTGGATGGTCCCTCGGATGGAAGTGGCGCAGTACGAAGTGGTCGGGGAGGAAATGGAATCGACGCTGCATGTGGGGCGGATCGTGCCGATCTATCACGAAACGAAAGGGTGGACCTCTCGCCAGATGCGGGTGTTGGCGAAGAACCTGTTAGAGGAACATGCACTTGAGCTGCGCGATCATCTGCCTGTGCAACTCCGGGCCCGCCAGCGGCTGGTCCCGATTCAAGAGGCGCTGCAGGATGTCCATTTTCCGAAAGCCAAGACCGATCTTCGGTTGTTAGAGCAGGGCAAGACGCCGGCGCATCGGCGATTGGCGTTTGAAGAATTATTTCTCCTCCAAGTGGCGCTGGCGACCAGGCACCGGTCGGTGCAGGACGAGCCGAAAGGGCTCCACTTTAATCCGCGAACGCCGCTCCTGGAGAAGTTGGGCCGGTTGCTGCCGTTCCGTCTCACGGCTGCGCAGGACCAGGTCATCCGAGAGATCTTCCGCGACATGATTTCCCTGCGGCCGATGAATCGTCTCGTGCAAGGCGATGTGGGATCGGGAAAAACCGCAGTCGCGCTGCACGCCATGGTGATGGCCTGCGGTTCGGGATATCAGGCGGCGCTGATGGCGCCGACAGAGATTCTCGCAGAACAGCATTATCGGAATCTTTCCGGAATGCTCGAGGCGTTGGGGCTGAAAGTCATCCTCATGCGCGGAGGGGATCGGGCGTCAGCGAAGCAGACGCAATCCGCACAGCTTGCGTCCGGTGAGATTCAGGTCGCGATCGGTACCCATGCGCTGATTCAAAAAGGCGTGGCCTTCAAAAACTTGGGGTTGGCCGTCGTGGATGAGCAACATAAATTCGGCGTATTGCAGCGAAAGACATTGATTGGCAAGGGGTATAAGCCGGATGTGCTCGTGCTCACCGCAACGCCCATTCCACGAACCCTGGCGATGACGGTCTACGGCGATCTCGATGTGTCGATCATCGATATGCTGCCGCCAGGACGAAAGCCGGTGCGGACGTTTCTGTTTGGCGAAGCGCAACGGCGGCGGGCCTATCAGATTCTGCGCGACGAGTTGCGAAACAAGAAGCAGGCGTACGTGGTCTATCCCCTCGTTGAGGAATCGGAGAAGACGGATCTCCAGGCGGCGATCCAGGGTGCCGAACAGTTGCAGAATGGGGAGTTTGCCGAGTTTCGTGTCGGTCTGCTGCACGGGCGCATGAAGGCCGCGGAGAAGGAAGCCGTGATGGCCGGCTTCAAATCCGGAGACATTCATCTGCTTGTTGCGACGACCGTGATCGAGGTCGGTGTCGATGTGCCGAATGCGACCATCATGATGATTGAGCATGCCGAGCGGTTCGGGTTGGCCCAGCTGCATCAGTTGCGCGGTCGTGTGGGGCGTGGGAGCCAACAATCCTATTGCCTACTGATGGCGGCCGGCATGGGGCGCGCCAAGGTTCCCTTGGGGCGCCGGCCTCTGGGAAGTGACGATGTGGTGTCTACGGCAAAGGAACGGTTGGAAGCGCTGGTGCAATCGAACGATGGGTTTGTGATTGCCGAGGAAGATCTGCGGATCAGGGGGCCAGGAGAATTTTTCGGTTTCCGACAATGGGGCATGCCGGAGTTTCGCGTGGCCAACATCGTGCGGGACGCCGATTTGCTGCAGCTGGCCAGACAAGAGGCCTTTTCATTGCTCAAACTGGACCCAGGTTTGAAGTCTTCTCTTCATCAGGGCCTCAGGGACGCGATGTTACGGAAATGGGAAAAGAAGTTGGAGTTGGGCTCAGTGAGCTAGAACGCTGACAGGCTGACAGGATTGAATTTCCGGATGTCAGCTTGATGCATGTCGCCTTGTCAGCCAGGAGTTCATATGGGTTTGTTGCAGCGGCTGAAAGACGATTTGCGAACGGGGCTCGCGACCTTGCGCCTTGGGACGGTTCATGCCGCCGGACGGGCGCTCGAAGAGACGGAACTGCTCCGGATGCGGTTGGAAGTCCGTAAGCTCGATCAACAGCTCTTAGACCTCTACAAAGACATCGGCGAGCGGGCCGTCGACATGAAGGAGCGAGGTGAGACCGCAGAACGCGTCATGTACGATGAGGAAATCGGCCGGCTTGTTCGAGAGGTGCAGGTGCTCAAGGAGTCGCGGAAAAAGTTGGAAGCGGAAATGGACGACATTCGGAACGAGCAATGACCTCGCTGCCCAAGCGCGCGCTGCGATTGGCTGGCATCGATATCGGGACACTCACCTGCCGTCTCCTCATCGCCGACCTATCTCCTGGTTCTCCTCTCAGAGCATTGCGATCTGAACGGCGCATCCTGCGTCTTGGAGAAGGTGTCGATCTGACGAGACGGCTCGGAGATTCCGCGATGGATCGAGTGCTTCAGTGTCTGCGGGAGTGGCGCGAGATCATCGGTGGTTATCAAGTCGACGCATGCGCCGTGGTTGCAACCAGCGCCGTCCGTGATGCGGCCAATCGTGATGAATTTCTCCGCCGGGTGAAACAGGAGGCCGGGTTCGAAGTCGAAGTCATCTCCGGTGACGAAGAAGCGCGGCGCACACTGCTCGGTATCCGCTCAGGCTTACCAGCCGGCATGACCGACATTCTGGCATTGGATATCGGCGGTGGGAGTACGGAGTTCATCCTGGATCGCCTGGGGCAGAAGCCAGCTGTGCGGTCGATCGATATCGGGGTCGTGCGCCTCTGCGAGCGACTCCTGCATCACGATCCGCCCACTGATAATGAAGTGCGCCAGGCACGCGAGTGGATCGCACGAGAAACGAATGCAGCAGTTGCCGACATGGGCAACTGTCAGACTGCGACCTTCGTCGGCACAGCGGGAACGATCACCAGTTTAGCCGCCATGGCGCAGAAACTTTCCACCTACGAACCGGCCAGAATCCATAACTACATGCTCAAGCTCGACACAATTCGAGAACTAGAGCAAACACTGCTGAGCAGAAAGAAGGTTAATCGCGTCGGCCTGCCTGGTCTCGAAAAAGGCCGCGAAGAAGTCATCGCCGCCGGTGCAATCATCCTCCGCACGATCATGGAAACGCTGGAGGAGAAGGAATGTCTGGTCAGTGATTTGGGATTGCGTGAGGGAGTGCTGATCGATCTGGCGAAGCGAATCACAGCGCGGTGAAGCCCTAACTTGGGCTCACGCAATGTGTGATGGCAAGACCTGGCCCCAATTGACCTGTCAGCTTTTAACAGTCAGCCTTCAGTATTCAATCCAGAATTGGAGTTGATAACTGAATGCTGACGGCTCGCGGCTCGACTACTTCTGCGAATACCACCGAGAGCCTTTTTGTTCGGTGGACTGGGCATTCCGGACGCCGCCGGGCCTCTTTCGCATCACGAAAACGTAGCCCAGGTTGCTCCAATTCATGGAGTCTTGTACACTTCGTGGGAGCTTCATGCGGCCATAGGCTTCTGCCAATGCGGCGACAATCTCACAACATCGACGACGCGAAGATCGCGGACAATTTACGCCGCACGATCGAGTTGACGGAACTGGGTTTGGCTCTGCGTCGGTCAGTGCTGCAGCAAGATGAGCCTCAAGGCGATGCCATGGTAAAAGTGATGCGCGAGATTCGGCGTGCGAAAGAGCAGGCATGGCAGCGGAATCTTTCCTAGTTCAGGCACTCTCCACTCTTATTGCCGACTTCAATAAACGCGGATTGTTGTATGCCTTAGCCGGAGGCTGGGCGTACAGTGCGCTCGTCGAGCCACGGGCGACGACAGATATTGATCTGCTCTTGCTTATCGATCAGCCCAGTCGCGAGGGGTTGCAATTTCTGCTGTCGCCTCAGTTCGATTCCCTCGTCGTGCATCCCGCTCCGATGGTATTCCATGGGATTTCTATCTGGCGCACGGTGGGCATTTGTGGTGAGCAGGAGGTGGTCGTCGATATCCTGTTGGCCGATTCGGAATATCTTCGGACGTCGCTCGAGCGCCGACGTATGGTGGAATTCGGTTCTTTACAGATACCAATTCTCGCTATCGAGGATTTGATCCTACTCAAAACGATAGCGGGACGGCTGCAGGATCAGGCTGATCTTGAGAAAATCAGGGCTCGCCAGGACGAGCTTGGCATCGATTGGGGCTATGTCGAAGAATGGAAGGGAAAGTTAGGCATTGCCCGCTAACACGATCTGCTACTTCTGCGAATACCACCGATAGCCTTTGGTCTCGGTGAACTGGGTTTTCGGAGCGCCGCCGGGCTTCTCCAATAACAGCACTTTGAAATCGAGGAGGCCGAACCAGGCGGGATCGGCCACGTCATGGTAGTGGCAGCCGTGGAGTTTCGGGAGGATGTCGCCGAGGGCCTGTTGCAATTCCTTTTCGGTATAGGCTCTCACGGTGAACGGCTTATTCATGGCCTGGCAGAAGCGCTGGATGGTATAGGTTGCCCCGGTGCAGAGTACTTTCGTGTCCGGTTTGAGAGCGAGAAACTGCGGGAGTGACAGGTAGCGTTCCTGAAATCCAAGCCAGCGCACGGCTTGGCGCAGATGGCTGTATTGCACTTCGTACTCGGTATGACCCGGCAACTTGACCGGCGCGGGCCAGCCCTCTTCGATTCCGAATTCGGTGAGGAAGGCATGCCCGCCCGGTTTCAACACCCGCCAGAGTTCCGCCACGAATCGAATCGGGCCTAAGTTAAAGATGACATCGTCCGGTGGATTCGTTTCAATGGGCAGGCGGAGCCGTCTGATCCAGTCCAGCGCTTCCTGATGTTGCCCGGTGTCGCCTTTCTCTTCCGTCAGCTCTTTCTTTGTGAGCTTCACCGGCGTCATGTCGGCCATGTTCTCGTTGTCGATGACGAGATCCACGGCGTTGTCCGCTAAGGGGAGCGCTTCGCCGTTGGCGCGCGTGCCGGTGCAATTCCATCCGCCGGCTTTGGCGCGGCTGACTTGCAGCTTGAGGAACGGCCGGGCGATGTCGAGCGAGAGATACGTGATGGATTGTTTCTCGAACGGCAGCAATTCTTTGCCGAGTTCGCGCGCGAGGTAGCCGAGCCCGCCGCCGACTTCCAAGATAACCTTCGGTCTGGGGTTGAACCAGCCCAGCTGGCGGAGTTGCCGCATGAGGACCCGGCCATAGGTCAGGCCATTCAAGGTCTCGTTCGGCTCTCGAAAGAGATGCGAGACCGTGGTTTCGATCACGTCGAAGTGGCCGTCGTCCTCGATGGTCTCGGTCAGTTCATGATGATGAAAGTCTTCCAGGTGGGCTTCACCCTCGAACCCTTCCTGTCCTGACCAGCCTTCGCGGATCTGTTGCAGCAGAATGTCCCATTTCGCCGTATGGCGGTGACCGCCCGGTGGTTCGGTCCCATAGTAGCAGAGCGAGTAGTTCGGCGTGGCCCAGCGCTCAAGGTGCCACTGTCCCGGCTGGCCGTCGGGGCCGCAAATCTTGTTGCCATATTTTTCGAGGAGTGCGCCGACCGTGGTGTGCCCGTTCATGGCCCGGAGCATTTCCACGCCGGTGCTGTTGAGGTGTACCAACGGGAAAGTATCGTCGAGCGGGGCGAACCAATATTCGTCTTCGCGGTGCTGGTAGGCAACCAGGTCGGGGATGCGCCAGGCCAGGAGGGTCAGGGTCTCTCCAGCAAGGTGCAGCGGTTCTTGGATAGCGGCGACGGGTTTCATCACGTGAGTTACTCTTCGTCGGGAAGGCGCAGCCTACAGGAGCGAATTGTTGTCCCGCAAGACCTAAGAAGCCTTCCGGTCGCCAGGGTGAAGTCTCGTGGTGAAGCGGATCTCGCTGGAGACAAGAGCTTATGGCAGAGACCGCAGTGCGCTGAGCTCCGGACCATAGGACATCGGCTTATAAGCCAGAAGCGTTTCTTCAGGCGAGAGACAAACGACGAGAGACGAGCGTCCAATCTCAGAGCCGCGAGGGTAACGGGGAGGAGTCAGACGGAGTCGCTGTGATCGGCCAGACCGGACCAGCCACCACCAATCCAACCAGGGCTGTCATCATCAACCATTTCACGGAGAGCGCTGCTCCTTTTTGAGGCTGTCCTACCTAAGATCTGACAAAGAGGCACAGGACTCAATCTTCATCAATCTCGCGCTCTCCATCTTATCATGGGCTTAGGGTTTGACTGCTAGAGGCCTCGTACGGCCGACGTGAAGGACAGCCTGCCGTCGGCGGTTGGGGCATGGGGAGAACCCTAGGCGGTGAGAGGGCTATGGGTGGGAATGGTTCGGAAATGTGGCGGTTGCAAGAGACTATTCGTTCATGCTAGATGGAGGTCGGCAGGCCGCAGGTGAAGCGCTGCAGGCGACAATAGGAGGAATCGGAATGGCGAAGAACAAGAAGAAGGGTGCAACAAAAAAGTCGTCAGGAAAGAAGAAAGCCTCAGCGGTCTCGAAGAGGAGGGCGGCGAAGAAAACGGTCAAGAAGCGCGCGGCTGTGAAGCGCTCCAAGCCGGCCCCTAAGAAAAAAGCCGTCAAGAAGGTGGTCAAGAAATCCGCGAAGAAAGCCGTCTCCAAGAAATCCGCTCCCAAGGTCAGCCAGCCCATCGCTTCCGTGAAGAAAGCGGTTCCTCAGGAAGAAGTCGCCCTCCGCAAGCCGGTGGCCGCCAAGCCGGCCGTTCCGATTGAGCCGAAGGATACCGAGATCGAGGACGAAATTGTCCATGAAGAATTGGAGATAGATGGCGAGATCGAGGAAGATGTGCAGGAAGAGTTGGATCTCGATGCTGACGACGATGGGGACGAGCTTATCGAAAAATCAGAAGACCTTCTAGACGACACCGACGATTATCGCAGCAATTGAGATGCCGGCGCTTTTCTGGTCGCCCTGTGCCGGACAGAGCCGTATGACCGGCTCTTGATCGTTGACAAAGCCGTGACGTCCGTCTCCGGTTTGCCCTCCGCCAATCAGCCGTCGATTCGCACCCTGCCATGAGCCATTTTCTCGTTACCGCCGGAACATTGCGCGAGCGCAGTTCGCTGGAAAGCGCCGAGCTGCAACTCGGCCACAGACTCTGGGGATGTTGCACTGCGCTGATACAGCAAAATCTTTCACAGTATCTCGCTCCTCATTCGTGCGGCCTGGTGTATGTCCTCAAGGTCGGTATTTGCGTCGAGTTTCGCATCCTCTCCGCCGTGCTTCCGCTTCAGCAGATGGACGAGTTTCTCCGCGATGATCTGAGGACGGAAGCACGATTCGGATTTATTCGAGTGAGCGTGACCAGGCGGTGGGCGTCGTCCTCGCAAGACAGTCATGCGCTCTTGCAGGATGTCTTGCACATTCCCGATCAGGCCGAGTTGACGCGCCGGCTGGGGCTGGGAATGCATCGCCTGACCGACGGTGAGTACCAGGCGATCGTCGAGCGGCTGGGGGCCGGCATTCCGACGAGCTAGCAGGATGCTGAAAAATGCCGCCAGCAGCATTCTCGCATCGTTCAGACCCTCAACGTACCGAGTCTGCCGGAGGCAACGTACCTATCTACTCGCATGCGATCGAAGCGAGCGGTTCAAGCGAAGCGTGGTCGGTGCCTCTTCGGCTCTTCACTCGCTGCGGCCTTGCTGAACGGCCTATTTGTACCATATGTGCGGAACGTCAAACCTTCTAGGGTGGCAACATACTTTTGCAGCATCCGGCTAGATGTGCCGGCCGACCATGCATCTGTACACCTGATCGATCGTGTCGATTTCTTTCACAATTAGGTTCAGCTCCATCCTGCGTTGGACAAAGCGTGGAAATGTGATGAAACCATGGGTTGCTTGTTCTCTGGCTCTGCTGGTTGGCTGGCCCATCGTTGTCTTGGCTCAGGAGACGAGTGCCGTGTGCACGGTGGAGGTGCCCGTGAGCGGGAAGAGGGGCCCACTCGTCACGCATCTGTCACCGAGTTGTACGCCGGCTGAACGGGAAACCCACGCGGTCGGCAGTGCGGTAATCATGGAGGCAATGGCGACAGGGCGTCCGGTCGATCTCGTCGGCGTGATCGTCCGTGGCGATCTGATCTTTGACAGCCTGGCTGTTCAAACGACCCAGATCTCAAAAGGACTCACATCCGAAAAACAGGCGGCGGTGAATCGGCTCAATGTGGAGGAACTGCGGCTCGTCCGCGAGGCGGTGACGATTCGCGATTCGGTGGTGTTGGGGGCGGTGCGGCATCGATCCGCCAGGGGCATGCTCCACTTCGAAGGGCCTGTTGACCTTCATGGAACGACATTCAAAGACGGAGTGGATCTCTCGCGTTCGGTGTTTCAGGGCACGGTCGAGGTTTCCGGCGCGACGTTTGAGAAAGAGGCGTACTTTGTCCAGGGGCAGTTCGCCCATGCGCTACGCTGCAAGGAAACCAAGTTTGGGCCCCATACGAGATTTCACCGTTCCACGTTTCGAGGTCCAGTCGATTGTGCAGGCGCGCTTTTCGACGGCATGGCGGAATTTCTTGAGGTGGTCTTTGAACAATCTGTTGCGTTTGAACGGGCGCGATTCGGTCTAGGGACAGGGTTTTCAGGGAGCCGATTCAGGCAACAGGCCGATTTTGACGAGGCCATCTTCAGCCGCGAAGCCTTCTTTGGGTTTTCGGTGTTTGAGGGCGAGGCCTCGTTCGCAGGCGCCCAGTTTCTGGGGAGTGCGGATTTTTCAGATGTGGAGTTCAAGAAGCCGGATGATCTCGCAAAGGCGCGATTCGATCAAAAGCCGCTCCTCATTCGAACGCAGCGGATCGCTCAGGACCAACCTGCCGAGTTCTTGAAGTCTCCGGCAGGACAGTATTCCCTGACATTGTTTTTACTCCTCATGGCGGCCATGCTGGTCGCGTACGCTGTGAAGATGAAATAGCATGGATTGATCTCCGCCCCTACATATAGATTCAGGCTTGCCCGCCACCCCATAAGTTGATATAACCAGCTTCGTGGACCCTCAGATTGAAGGTGTAGAACAGACCGAGCTGCCGTACCAAGTCCGTATCGAGAATTTCGAGGGACCGCTGGACCTGTTGCTCCATCTCATCAAGAAAAACGAGATCAATATTTACGATATTCCGATCGCCATGATCGCTCGGCAGTATCTGGCGTATGTTGAGGCGATACGGGACTTGAATCTCAACGTTGCAGGGGAGTTCCTGGTCATGGCTGCGACGTTGCTGCAGATTAAGTCCAAGATGCTGCTGCCGGTCGACGAAAGGGCCGATGATGAGGAAGACGGGCCCGATCCGCGGGAAGAACTTGTGCGGCGGTTGCTGGAATACAAAACGTACAAAGAAGCAGCCCGCCAGCTCGACGGCCAGGAAAAGATGTGGCGCGAAATCTTCAGTCGAGAGCAGGGGCCGCCGGTGCCTATCCAGACCGATGAGACGCTGCTGGAACATGTCTCCTTGTTCGATCTTGTCGATGCGCTCAAGGGGATTCTCGATCGCAATCCCGGGAAGCAGCTCATTGAGATTCTCCCGGATAATCTCACCGTGCGGGAGCGGATGAACGTCATCCTGGAAATGCTGGAAGGCAAGGCCTCCGTCTCGTTCGTGGACCTGTTTGAGCAATCGTGCCACCGGATGGTCGTGATCGTGACGTTTTTAGCGATGCTGGAACTCATCCGGCTGCGAGTTGCGCGGATCTTTCAAGCGGAGACGTTTGGACCGATTCTCGTCTCCCGGACGTTCTCGTTGGTGCCGGATCCCGCTGAACTGGATGATTCAGATTTGGAATGGAGGGGGACATGACTCCGATCACAGAAGAATTGTCTCAGGATATTGCCGAGCGCGTGATGGCCGAAAGGAAGGCAGAGGAACGCTCATCTGAGGACATAGGCGCGGCCAATGAGCCGGATGCCCCAAGCGTGAATCACACGGCGCAAGAAGTCGCGGAGCGCGAGCTGAAGGCGATTGTGGAGTCGATGTTGTTTGTTTCGCCGGAGCCGCTTTCTGTGCTTCGTCTGGTGGCGGTGCTCGGGGATGTCGGCAAAGCGGAAGTTGAACGGGTCTTGCGGAGTTTCGGCAACGACCTCGATCAACAAGGGCGGGGGATCCGGCTCGTAGAAGTGGCCGGCGGCTATCGCCTGGTGACCAAGCAGGAATATGCGCCCTGGATCAAGCGTCTGGACAAGGCGAAATCTGCGGTAAAGCTGTCCCGGTCGGCTCTCGAATCGTTGGCGATCATTGCCTATAAACAGCCGATTGTCCGTTCCGAAATCGAAGAGATTCGTGGAGTGGAAACCTCCGGTGTCGTGCGGACGTTGCTCGATCGGAAGCTGGTGCGCATCGTCGGTCGCAAAGAGGTTCCGGGACGTCCGATCATGTACGGGACCACGAAATTCTTCCTTGAACATTTTGGTTTGAATGACCTCTCACAGCTCCCGCCGCTCCGAGAGTTCAAAGAGCTTGGCGAGTCGGAACAGTCGCTGCTTCCGATGGACGAGACCATACCGGCAATGGCCGGCGAATCAGTCGTTGACGACATGGCGAAGTCGATCGAAGTCGTGGGTAACGACACACGTTCCGTGAACGGGGAGGAGTCTCTCGTCGAATTCAAGGCCGAGGAAGAGTTGAAGGTTGCCGAAGTGTTTGATGGGGAGCCGGTCGAGCAAAGTTAGGTGTAGTGCGTATGGGGCTCTGAATCTGGCACAGGAATCTCGATTGTGAAGACGGTCCCTACTCCAGCTCATCCGTTCCTTCCTCCCCTGTATTCCTACAAACGGGCAAGCAGCGAGCCCGTTAACTGCGCGCGTCGAACGAGGGCCTTTTGAGGCCGCGCGTTCCGCGAGCACAGAGGGTGGCTGCTTGTCCGTGCTTTCCCGCTCCTTGACTCTCTTTCAACCGCTTTGTTAGACTCGTCAATCCAATTCTAAGTTGTTGAAACATCCATTGTTTCTAGGGACTGATCGGCTTTAGCAACACGAGGCGTCAGCTGTGATCAAAACATGGCTTTTTGAAGAAATGTTCAGGCTCGACCGGCTAATTCTCTCTGTCGACAGCACCCAGGGAGAATGGGGCGCTGGAGATTCGGTGGCGGAGGAAGAAGCGCTTCCGCCAGCTCCGCAACAGGTCCAAGCAAAGCCAGGCAATGGGTGCGTCACGATCACATGGGATCCGGTTCCAGAGGCCATGTACTACAACCTCTACTTCCAGACCACCAAAGGCGTGCAAATCAAGTCGTCCGAATTGACCCGCCCCATTGCCAGCGCGGAGGATTTCAAGCATGTCATTGGTGTGAAGAAAGACAAAGCGACCTGCTTGGAAGGTGCGACGAGCCCCTATGTCCATGACGATCTCGCGAATGGGACTTGCTATCACTACGTCGTCACCGTGGTGACGTCCAACGGCGAGAGTCTCGAATCCCAAGAAGTCATGGCGATTCCCTCACCCTATCTCTTGGCTATGCGTATCGGTCAGGAAGGAGCGGATGATGGAGAATTCAGCTCTCCCACCGGCATTGCACTCGACGGGGATGGCAACATTTACGTCGCCGATACCGACAATCACTCGATTCAAAAATTCGACAAGACCGGCAAGTTTCTGGCGCGATGGGGCGGCGAGCCCAGTTCGCAGGAGGGCTTGTTTTACTATCCGCGTGGATTAGCCGTTGGGCCGGATGACGTGATCTATGTGGCCGACAGCGGCAATAACCGCGTGCAAAAGTTCGATCTTGAAGGCAACGCCCAGAAGGCCTGGGGGAAGTTCGGATTCGCCTGGCGCGGCGCCGACATGGGTAAGTTCGATGTGCCCTGGGGAATCACGACCGATCAAGAAGGCAATGTGTACGTGTCCGATACCAGCAACGCCCGTATTCAGAAGTTCCAAGCTGACGGCCAACCCCTGTTGAAGTGGGGCCGGGATGGCAGCTTCGACGGTGCATTCTTCTTCCCTCGCGGCGCGGCGGTCGACTTTGTCGGCAATATCTACGTGGCCGATGAAAGCAATAATCGCATCCAAAAATTCGACGCCCGTGGAAGTTTCTTGACCAAGTGGGGGCGTGAGGGCAACGGACCGGGTCAGTTCAAATCGCCCTGGGGCATCGCCTGCGATGCACTGGGCAATGTCTATGTCGTCGACAGCGGCAACCACCGGATTCAGAAGTTCGATGGGAACGGCACGTTCCTCTGTTCATTTGGGAATCGCGGGAAGACGGAAGGACAAGTGAACTTCCCCTACGGCATTGCCGTGGATAAGGAAGGCTGCGTGTTCGTCGTCGACAGCGGGAATAATCGGATTCTCAAGTACGTGCCGACTGAAGCGGAAATGAATCGCGGTAAGGAGGCGGCGGCTCAGGCTCTCGAACCAGGGGCGATCCAGCCTCCGCGCAGTGTGGCGGTCAAGGCCGGCGATACGGAAGTCTTCTTGAGCTGGATAGAAGTGCCGGGCGCTGTGTCCTACAATCTGTATTTCGGCACCATCCCCAGTCTCACGTTGCAAGGCGCCACGAAGATTGAAGGTGTGACAAATCCCTACACGCACACGGGTTTGACCAACGACACCCCGTACTTCTATGCCGTGACGGCATCATTCGAAGATGGAACGGAAAGCGGACTATCCGAGGAAGTCACGGCGATGCCGGTCCTCATCGATATTACTGCGCCGCAAAACCCCTACGCGGTCATCAACCACGGCGCGTTCATGACGAATTCGCAGGAAGTGATGGTCACGATTTCAGCTAATGACGTAGATACCGGTGTGGGGGCCTATTTCGTGTCGGAGAGTCCGTTGACTCCAATGGCGGGTACGCCCGGGTGGGTGGATGTGACACCGGCGGTAAAGTTCGGCTCGGCGATTCCGTTCATCCTGTCGCCGGCTGACGGGCAGAAAACCATTTATGTCTGGTTCAAAGACGTCGGCAACAACGTGTCCACACCGGCCAGTGCCACGATTCTGGTTAACACCTCCGGCTATCTCTGCGTTTCCAAATGGGGAAAGCCGGGCCGTGGAGCCTCGCTGCTGCACGGCGGCGAGTTCATGGCGCCGATGTATGGACTCTGCGTCGATCAGCAGGGATCGCTGTTCGTGGTCGACAACGGCAACAATCGCGTTCAAAAATTCGACAACGCCGGCAGTTTCATCATCTTGTGGGGCAATTTCGGATCGGCGAATGCCAACTTCCACAACCCCACCGGTATTGCCTGCGACGGCAAGGGCGATGTGTGGGTCGTGGACACGAATAACCACCGCGTGCAGAAGTTCGATGGGAAGCTCGGCGGCTACTTGCTCAAGTTCGGCTCGCGTGGCAACGGCGAAGGCCAGTTCAATGCTCCCTGGGGCATTGCCGTCGACCGCGTGCGTGGCTTTGTTTATGTCGTCGACAGCGCGAATTTCCGCGTGCAGAAGTTCGATATGACGGGCGAATTTATTATGGCGTGGGGGAGTTTCGGGAACGGCGACGGCCAGTTCTATTTCCCTCGCGGCGTGGCGGTCGACCAAAACGACGGATCGGTCTATGTGGTCGATATGGGGAATCACCGCATTCAGAAATTCGATACCAGCACCAACGTGCTGCCGCAGCTGCTGACGAAATGGGGCGGCAGTCCGGAAGCCGGCCATGCCAGCAGTCCGCTCGCCCAGGAAGCCGGGCAGTTGCGGTCTCCCTGGGGTGTCGCCGTTGACGGGGCAGGGGACGTCTATGTGTCGGATACCGGCAATCATCGAGTTGAGAAGTTCGATCGGGAAGGCAACTTCATCACGCAGTGGGGCGGGTTCGGCAATGGTGACGGCCAGTTCAATTTTCCGTACGGGATTGCCGTCGATGCAAGAGGCAGCGCCTTCGTCGTCGACAGCGGGAATACGCGGGTGCAGCAGTTCATGCCGGCTGAAGAGGGCAGTGAGCGGCTGCAGGAAGACGCGGAAACCATGGCGGAGCTCGATAATGCCAACCAACAACGGTAAAGGATATCAGCACAGTAACAGTAGGGTTGGGTCGGTGCGTGTGAGGATGTTCAAAAAGACGGCTGGCGAGGCCGCAGCAAGTGAGGATGCGAGGCGTACGTTGTTCCGGTACGTCGAGTGTCCGAGCGCGGCGAGAACGAAACCAGAGGTTTCTTTCAACATCCGAAGGGGAGACGATGCTCGATAAAGAACCCAGACTCGGACTCACATACGACGATGTGGTACTGGTTCCTTCCAAGTCGCAGGTCTTGCCGAATGAGGTCGAGACCAACACATTGATTTCGCGCAACATTCGAGTCCATGTTCCCCTGGTCAGCGCGGCGATGGACACCGTGACAGAGTCGCGACTTGCGATTGCCATGGCCCGCGAAGGAGGGCTGGGGATCATCCATCGGGTCTTGCCGCCGGCAGAGCAAGCTGTGGAAGTCGATCGCGTGAAGAAGTCCGAAAGCGGGATGATTCTCGATCCGATCACGATTGCGCCCGACCAAACGATTCGCGATGCACACCAGCTGATGGCGAAGTATCGCATCTCCGGCATTCCCGTCACCAAAGGGCGCAAGCTCGTCGGTATTCTCACCAACCGTGATCTGCGTTTCGAAACGAGAATGGACCTCAAGGTGTCGCAGGTGATGAAGCGTGACAAGCTGATCACGACACCGGAGGGCACCAGCCTGGAGAAGGCGAGAGAGATTCTCCATGAGCACCGCATCGAAAAGTTGCCGGTGGTGAACAAACACTTTGAGCTCAAGGGTCTGATCACGATCAAGGACATCGAAAAGCGCATTAAGTATCCCAATGCCTGTAAGGATGCGCATGGCCGCTTGCGGGTGGGAGCTGCGGTGGGAGTTGGCCCTGAAACCGAACAGCGGGTGAGCTTGCTCAAAAAAGCAGGTGTGGATCTTGTGGTAGTCGATACGGCCCATGGCCATTCGCAAGCGGTGTTGGATACGGTCAGGATGATCAAAAAGCAGCATCCGGACTTGGAACTCATCGCAGGAAATATTGCGACGGCTGAAGCGGCGAAAGACCTCCTGAAGATGGGGGTTGATGGGGTGAAGGTCGGTGTGGGGCCAGGATCCATCTGCACGACGCGAATCGTCTCCGGCGCCGGGATGCCGCAGCTGACCGCTATTGCGGATTGTGCCAAAGCCTTGCATGGAAGCGGAGTGCCGATCATCGCCGATGGTGGAATCAAGTTCTCCGGCGATGTGACGAAGGCGTTGGCGGCAGGGGCATCGGCGGCGATGCTCGGCGGTCTCCTGGCCGGAACGGAAGAGTCGCCCGGCGAAACGGTGCTCTATCAAGCTAGAACCTATAAAGTCTACCGCGGGATGGGTTCGATCGGCGCGATGGAGCGAGGCGGCGGGGATCGTTACGGACAGGGGGGACGCCCGGCGCAGAAGCTGGTTCCCGAAGGTATTGAAGGGCGAGTTCCCTATAAAGGTCCGCTGGCTGCTGTCGTGTACCAGTTGGTCGGCGGAGTCAAATCGGGCATGGGGTACTGTGGGTGCAAGACGATTCCCGATCTGCAGCAGAAAGCGACGTTCATCCGCCAGACCGTTGCAGGCCTCCGCGAGAGCCACGTCCATGATGTGATCATTACGAAAGAAGCGCCGAATTACCGGATGGATTGGGAGTAGCCCCGCGTGAATCGTCCCTCGTGAAGCGTATCTCGCGATCAAAATTCAGCTACCCTCACTAGACAAACGATGTTTCACGCTTCACGAATGACGTCCCATGGAACTCTGGCACAATAGAATTCTGGTTCTCGACTTCGGGTCGCAATACACCCAGTTGATCGCCCGCCGTATCCGCGAAGCTCAGGTCTATTCGCAGATTCTGCCGTGCACGGCGCCGTTGGCCACCATATTGGCGTATCGTCCACAGGGGATTGTGCTCTCAGGCGGACCCTCCAGTGTGTATGAGAAGAAGGCGCCCAGCGTTCCCAAGGAGCTTCTCGATCAGGGCATTCCCATTCTCGGGATTTGCTACGGCATGCAGCTGGTGACCCATCTTTCCGGCGGGGAGGTAGCCAAGTCCACGCATCGGGAGTACGGCCGGGCCGATCTCACCATCGACGACAAGAGCGATCTCTTCAAGGACGTCGGCCGAGCCGGTTCGACGGTTGTCTGGATGTCCCATGGCGATCGCATCGAACGGATGCCGCCGGGGTTTCGATCCATCGCGCATACAACCAATTCACCGGTTGCCGCGATGAAGCGCGACGATCACAAGCGCCGCATCTATTGTCTCCAGTTTCATCCCGAAGTGGTCCATACGTCGGACGGCACGAAGATCCTGCGCAATTTTGTCTATGAGATTTGCGGCTGCAAGCCGACCTGGACCATGCAATCGTATGTGGAGACGGCGGTGAAGCAGATCCGGTCGCAGGTCGGCAAAGAACGGGTGATTTGTGCATTGAGCGGGGGTGTGGACTCATCCGTCGCGGCGGCGCTTACGCATCGGGCGATCGGAGACCAGCTGACCTGTATCTTCGTGGACAACGGGGTGCTGCGGGCCGGCGAACGTGATCAGGTGCAGAAGACCTTGGCCTCGCAGCTGCATCTCAATCTTCGCATTCTCGATCGGACCGATCAGTTTCTGGCCGGCCTCAAGAACGTGATTGATCCTGAACGCAAGCGGAAGATCATCGGGCGCCAGTTCATCAAGAATTTCGAGGAAGAGTCCAAGAAACTGAAAGGAGTCACGTATCTGGTCCAGGGCACGTTGTATCCCGACGTGATCGAGAGCGTGAGCTTCAAAGGGCCGTCGGCGACGATCAAGACCCATCACAATGTCGGCGGGCTGCCGGCGCGCATGAAACTGAAATTGATCGAGCCGCTGCGGGAGCTGTTCAAGGATGAAGTCCGTGTCTTGGGCAAAGAACTCGGATTGCCCGAGGAGATCATCTGGCGCCAGCCCTTTCCCGGACCTGGCCTCGCAATTCGCGTGCTTGGATCTGTGACCAAAGAACGGTTGACGATTCTCCGGGCGACGGAAATGATCGTGGATCAGGAAATTCGCAGCGCGGGTCTCTATCGAGAGATCTGGCAAGCCTTCGCTGTGCTGCTGCCGATCAGGACGGTCGGCGTCATGGGCGATCAGCGAACGTACGAGAACGTGATCGCCATTCGTGCCGTCACAAGTCTCGACGGCATGACGGCCGACTGGGCGAAGATTCCCAATGATGTCCTGGGCCGGATGTCGAACCGGATCATTAACGAAGTGAAGGGCGTCAACCGAGTCGTGTACGACATCAGCTCCAAGCCGCCGTCGACGATCGAATGGGAATAACGATGGCAGAGCAGTGGAGATGGAAAGAAGAATGGAAATCAGACTTCAAAAGATGATCGCCGGTACCGGGCTTTCGTCCCGGCGGAAGGCGGAGACGCTGATCGCGAGCGGCCGTGTAACGGTGAACGGCAAGGTGGTGACTGAACTGGGGACGAAGGTCGATCCTGAGCGCGATCATGTGAAAGTGGACGGCCGACACCTGATGGGGGCACAGCCCTTTGTCTATCTCATGCTGAATAAGCCGAAGAATGTCATGTCGACGTTGGATGATCCGGGCGGCAGGGATACGGTGAAAGACTTTCTCCACGGAGTGTCAGTGCGGGTCTTTCCGGTGGGCCGATTGGACTTTGACAGTGAAGGTTTGATGCTGCTCACCAACAACGGCGACCTGGCTCAGGCGCTTCTCCATCCCCGCTATCATGTGCCCAAGACCTATCTCATCAAGGTCAAGCGGGTGCTCACCGACGACGAAATCGCCCAATTGCAGCACGGGGTGCAACTCGAAGACGGGATGACCAGCCCGGCTATCGTGAAGAAAGTAAAGAAAGCGGCGCAGAATTCCTGGTTGGAGATTACGATCAGAGAAGGTCGAAAACATCAAGTGAAGCGCATGCTGGAGGCCGTCGGGCATCCGGTGATTAAGCTCATGCGGATCAGAATGGGTCCGCTCTCGTTGGGCGATTTGAGCCCCGGGGAATTCCGGTTTCTGACGGATCGGGAAGCCAACGCGTTGCGCGAGCTGGTTGAGCAGCGATTGGAATTGGAACAGAGCGGGCAGAGTCCCGGCACGCGGCCTCAGCGTCTCAAACGACGCGAAGGTTGGGCGAAGCCTGATCGAACCCGCAAGCCATCGGTCAAGAAAGCGCGAGTGGCATGAAGTTGCGGACCCATCGGTGCGGTGAGTTGAACAAGACTCATGTGGGGAACACTGTGGTCTTGAACGGCTGGGTCCAGCGGCGGCGCGACCACGGGATGGTCATGTTCGTCGACTTGAGAGACCGCACGGGCATCACCCAGGTGGTGTTTAATGCGGAGCGCAATGCAGCCATCCACCAGAGTGCGCATGTGCTGCGGAGTGAGTGTGTCGTGTCTGTCACCGGCCAGGTGATGGCGCGTCCCGACGAGTCCAAGAATCCGAATCTCCCGACGGGAGACATCGAAGTCTTTGTGGATGCCGTCGAGGTGTTGAACGAATCCCGGACACCGCCATTCGTGATTGAAGACGATGCCGAAGTGACGGAGGCAATTCGATTGAAGTACCGCTATCTCGACCTGCGCCGTCCTCGGATGCAGCGATTGTTGACGTTGCGTCATGCGATCATGCAGGCGGCCAGGGGCTATCTGAATGCCGAAGGCTTTCTTGAAGTGGAGACGCCGGTTCTCACCAAGAGTACGCCTGAGGGTGCGCGGGACTACCTCGTGCCCAGCCGCGTGAATCCCGGACAATTCTTTGCACTGCCCCAATCGCCACAGCTGTTCAAGCAGGTGCTGATGGTGAGCGGGGTGGATCGCTACTATCAAATCGCCCGCTGTTTCCGCGATGAAGATCTGCGGAACGACCGCCAGCCGGAGTTTACACAGATCGATCTGGAAATGTCGTTTGTCGATCGGTATCAAGTCATGAGCCTTATGGAGCAGATGATCGTAACGATCTTTCGTCAAGCTGGAGCGGTGCAGCTTCCCACGCCGTTCCCGCGTATGACCTATGCAGAAGCGATGGGCCGGTATGGGTCTGACAAGCCGGATCTGCGATTTGAGATGCCACTGTATGATGTCACGCCGTTTGCCGCGGCCAGCGAATTCAAGGTGTTCAAAGACGCCGCCACGAAGGGCGGGATCGTCAAAGCCTTGATTGTGAAGGGTGGGGCTGCAACTCCCCGGAGCCGCATCGATGCGTTGGGTGAGACCGCCAAGCGTTTTGGCGCGAAAGGCCTCGCATGGCTCAAAATAACGGCCGAAGGGCAACTCGAGTCTGTGATCGCCAAGTTTCTCGATGCCAAGGCGTTTGCTGAGGCGCTGCCTGAGGCGACCCCGGGTGACTTGGTGCTTTTCGGGGCCGATAAACCGGCAGTGGTGCATGATGTGCTTGGCCGGATTCGCCTGCAGTTGGGAGAGGAATTGAACCTGATCGACAAGACGGCCTGGAAGCCTGTATGGGTGACCGAGTTCCCGTTGCTCGATTATTCGGCGGAAGAGAAGCGCTATATTTTCATGCACAATCCGTTTGCCGGTCCGATGGATGAGGATCTTCCTCTGCTCGATTCGGATCCGCTCAAGATTCGTGCGAAGGCCTACGACATGGTGCTGAACGGCAGCGAGATCGGCGGCGGCAGTATCCGCAACCACCGGAGTGAGATCCAGCTGAAGATCCTCGATCTGCTCGGAATCAACAAGGATCAGGCGCAGGCGAAGTTCGGATTTCTTTTGGAGGCTCTGGAGTATGGCGCACCGCCCCATGGCGGAATTGCGTTCGGCCTCGATCGACTCATCATGCTGCTTGGCGGTGCGGACTCGATCCGCGACGTCATTGCGTTCCCGAAGACGCAGAAAGCCCAATGTCCGCTCACGGATGCGCCCTCGACGGTCAGTGCCGAGCAGTTGAAGGAATTGCGAATCAAGCTGGACCTGGTCGAATAACCTCAACGCAGCGAGTTGGCGATGGCTGGCAATACCTTCGGTCACGTGTTCACCGTCACCTCCTTTGGCGAAAGCCACGGACCGGCGATTGGCTGCGTGGTTGATGGCTGTCCGCCAGGGCTCGCCATATCTGTCGAGGATATTCAACGAGACCTCGACCGGCGTAAGCCCGGCACGTCTCGCCACGTGACCCAGCGACAGGAATCAGATACCGTCGAAATCCTTTCGGGAGTGTTCGAGGGAAAGACCACCGGTACGCCGATCGCCCTGCTGATCCGTAATGAAGATGCGAGGAGCCGCGATTATGGGAATCTGATCGACACCTTCCGCCCCGGCCACGCCGATTACACCTATTGGCAGAAATATGGGATTCGGGATTATCGCGGCGGTGGGCGGGCATCAGCGCGCGAGACGGCCGTCCGGGTGGCAGCGGCAACGATTGCCAAGAAATGGCTCAGGGAGAAGTATGGCGTCGTGATTCGTGGGTATCTGAGCCAGCTTGGACCGCATGAGGTGGCGTTTAAGAGTTGGGATGCCGTGAATGGGAATCCATTCTTTTCGGCAAACCCTGACGTCGTGGCGACGCTCGAATCATTCATGGATGAGCTGCGGAAGTCCGGTGACTCGGTCGGCGCGAAAATCACGACGGTTGCGGAGCACGTGCCGGTGGGGTGGGGCGGTCCAGTCTACGCGAAGCTGGATGCCGACTTGGCCGGCGCCATGATGAGCATTAATGCAGTGAAGGCTGTCGAGATCGGGTCGGGCTTTGCCTCGGTCACCCAGCGGGGGTCTGAGCACGGCGACGAGCTGACACCGGAAGGCTTTGTCACGAATCACGCCGGAGGCATTCTGGGCGGAATCTCAACCGGACAGGATATTGTCGTCACGATCGGGATCAAACCGACGTCGAGTATTCGCATGGCCCGCCGATCGATCGATAAGCACGGTCAGCCGGTCACCGTTGAGACGAACGGGCGCCACGATCCCTGCGTCGGCATCCGAGCGACGCCGATCGCCGAAGCCATGATGGCGCTGGTGCTCATGGACCACGCGCTGCTGCATCGCGCCCAGAACGCCGATGTGAGAACTCAGACCCCGAAGATACCCGGATCAGTCATGCCGCCCATCTCAAAGCAGAACAAGAAACCTGTCGCGAAGATCAATCCTGATCCTGCCGAAGCGTAACAGGTCACTCCCTCACGGGGCTGTATGAACGCGCACCGACCATTTCCATAGAAGATAGGCGGTGGAGCAGCCGAGCTACACGGCGATGAGGCTCAGGAGTATATGGCCGACGATATTGCCGCCTGCTAACCACAGTTCTCCGTCACGCAGCAAGTTCATCGTTTCATTGCCGAATGCCGAGAAGGTGATAAATCCGCCGAGTAGACCGACCATGCGAAAGGCCCTGGTTTCTCCTGAGATGTCGCCTCGCTGATCGGCGAGCTCGGCGAGAAAGCCGATCAGCGCACAGCCTGCGATATTGACGGCCAGGGTGCCGAATGGAAATTGGACACTCTTGCTTAGCTGCTGAACGTATCCGCTCAGGAGATAGCGAAGGATTGATCCGATGAAGCCTCCTGTGCCGATCAGGAATAGGGTACGCAGAACGCGGCTTGCTGTAAAAGGGTAAGTCCGATTGACGCGCTATTCTACTCAAGTGCTCCGACCGAGTCACTCGGCGATGCGAGGCCTCGTATGAGCAACAGCCATGAGATGTATCAATCGATACTTAATCAGAAAGACAATGCCAAATGCACTCGGGCCTTGAAAGGCCGCTCTCGGCCAAGTGCGGACGTTCGGTGACGAGATCGCACCGCCATAAAGCGGTCCTCAGCCCTGTCGCATTAACGTAGAGCTAACCGGCGCTGCGCGGCTTTATCGCGCAGCGTCCAGCGACCGAAGGGAGCGAGGTTGAGCGCCATGTTAGAGCAACCACCACCCGATCTGTGTGGGCAATAGAGCTAGAGGGCAACCAGCTCGGCGAGCTTGGCCGCGACATTTGCCATCGTGCCTTCTGCTGTGTTCAGGCCACTTCGCGAGCCAAGCAGAGGGCTGACTTCACGGAGAGCTTCATACGTCGTGCCGTGCACGATGGGAACGAGCAGGTCACGCGCTAGGAGTGCCGATAGCTCTTTGTCGGCGATGCCCTCTCCTTGGAGGCGGCGCAGCAGCGCAGGGGTCACCAGCACGATTCCGACTCGCGACTTCGCCAGTCCCCTATCGATTTCGCGGAGCAACGGCGTGCCGAGGGCGACGTCCTTCTCGCTGAACCAGACCGAGATACCCCGCGACTCGAGCAGATCGTGCAGTTCCTTGGCGGCCCCTCCCCGGTCGTCCCACGCGTGGCAGAGAAAGACGTCCCGAGGGTCAGGCAGGGGCGCCCGCTTCTCGATGCTGTCGCGAACCGGCGTGAGTGCCCTCACCTCGGCAGGCGTGTACACCACGGCCGAACCTGCTCGCGACCAGCGGGGCCTTGCGCTGCTGCCGGACCCGCCGCCGCTGCTCCCCGATGAGGAGTAGGACGGGGACGAGTACGACCCGTAGTTGCTGTAGCGGCCATAGCGGCCACCGCATGCAGGGCAGGCCGCTGCACCGCTCGCTGTGCGATGACCGTACACTGGTGCTGTGCATCTAGCCATGTCGTAATCCTCCAATTTGCAATCGCTCTAACGGTTGAGTTGACGCGGCGGCGCGAATCAAAGCAACCTCCGCCGGATCATTCTAGTTGAAAAACACGCCCCCGCCGCTCGCGTCCAACGATTTGTTGGCCGCCGTCCAGGGCACGATAAAGGATTTCAATGACCCGCTCAAGGATGACGTTCAAAGGATCAAGCAACGCTCGCTGAATGGGATTGAAGCCCTTTCGGCCGTGGAACATATTGCAACGCACCGCATATAAGGTTTCGAGTATGGCAGCGGCTTGCTCGTTTCGATTGGTGCCGGTCAAGCGGCGGCAAAGATCAGCATCTTCGTTGGATTGCGCCGCACCCGTCACCATGTTCAGTTTCAAATTGAATGCGCCATTGCACACTTGGGCCTGTAGCGATAGAAGAGCCGCTTGGGCAGACTTGTCATTATTTAGTTCCTGAAGCAATCGGTCCGCGCCCAGGAATTGGACAACGTATTCCTGAGCAGCTTCAGCATCGGGAAAGCGATTTCGATTTTGAATCCGCACCTGACCATGGTTCGCCAGTTGGAACGTGGCTTCCGCGTAGAGATGATTGAAGACGACGTATAAGGTGAAGAAACGATCAAAGGACTGCTGTAACCCTTTATGGTTATGACGTCGCGCCTTAGCCATCCAACGCGAATGAAATTGCCTGAAGTTATTTCCGAGTGCCATGAGATTCTGTGAGGCGGCCAACGCGCTGCTCAGGGGTGCCGCGCTTTTCGCGGCGTCCCTTGCAGCGGCTGGTTATGTTCCGACCAATGATTGTTAAAGTGCAACAGCAAGCCAATCTCAACGGCATGCAGTAACGTATCAATGGGTAATTGCCAGACGACCCTCTTGCCGTTCACGACATCATACACATGGTGGCCGTCTAACTCGGCAGCGTTCTTTACTTCATGCGCAAAGCCACTTCGCGTCCGATAGAGCAACTCCACGAACTTCTCGATACGCTTTGGATGCTCCCCACTAATCTTGATGCAGCTCAGCAGGGTATCCTGGAGCCTCTGGGGAAGACGTTTGAAGAAGCCCTTACAACGTCGAATCGCGCCAAACTCCGTCTTGTACTTAGAGTAGAGTGGATTCAACTGTTTCGGGTCTTCTATCGGGAACGCACTTGGCCTCTTTTTAAGCCAGTCATAGAAATCCTCAAACTTCTCGCTCGAGAGGCTCTCGATCACTCCCAAAGTCGCTACGAGCTTGAATGAGTTCGTAAAGTAACTGATTCGTGGATTAGAACGCGGTACGTCGACAATCCAATTTCCGTTCTTGACGAAGAATAGATACGAGGTAGCGGCTCTCAGGAACTCGTCCTTGGCGTCATCGCTCCCAATTTGAGAGTAATACGCGTCGAAGTCAGCCCGAGACCCAAAACGATTCCGAAATGCGAGAAATGCATCGTCCTTGTAGGTCAATTCGTCTCGGAGATACTTAAGCGACACGGCGTACTCGAGGAACATAACGTCTTGAACTCAGCGGTCGAGCCCGAAGGGCTCGATCCGCTGCAGTGATTGGTTAGGCGATATTCTGTTATCCACGCTGGGCGACCAATTGGTCACTCCCCCGCGCCACGATTTCTTTGGACACTGATTTGGGGCATACTGCCCCCCACTTGATGGAGGTGTCCATGGCGAAAACGAAGGCGGAGCGAGGCCGGTTTTCCTCGCGCAAGAAGGTGGAAGCCG
>Ga0326597_10000736_pt1 | contig 56008 bp, 48 predicted proteins | sample RVTome_12_FD_203789 | JGI IMG/M metagenome (GOLD analysis project Ga0326597, IMG submission 203789) | Soil microbial communities from uranium-contaminated site in the Upper Colorado River Basin, Wyoming, United States - RVT100D185 | ecosystem: Environmental > Terrestrial > Soil > Contaminated >...
GCACCACACGCCGACGCAAATCTTCCTTCCCCATCAAACCCAAACTGCGAGCATCCTGTTTCATCGCCATACACATGCATACGATCACGCCGAGCGATGTGTTCAGTTATTCTGTGTCGGAGTAGTAGCTGAAAAACGATGATCCGTTGACGAAGACGATCAGGGACAACCGATCTCTACATCGTCACAATTGAAAAGCCCACGGCAGTTCACAAAGGCGGCGAACGCAATGTCCACCATGTCGTCATAGAGTTGCTCTGCGGCAGCGCAGGCTTGTTGTTCGCGTTGGCGTGCCGCAGCCTTGGCGGCATCTCTGGCCGCTGCGGCGTTTGCCACGGCATTGCTGAAGGTCGCTAGGATACGTACGAGGTTGGCGGCGTCTAGTGCCAGGGCAATAACAACGCAGGCAGTAGCAGCGAATGGACCAGTCAGGATAGTCAAAAAACCTGTTACGGCGCAACCGACCATAGCCACGGCCAAGGTTACAGTCGCTTGTGCTATTGCTATTCCTCTTGATGATTCTGCTGCACTGACCGCATCGGCGTAGGCGGCATCGGCATCGGCCAAATCGGCTTGTAAAGCCGCAGCGGCCTGAGCTTTTGCCGCGTCCCGTATGGCTTTCGCGTTGGCTTTGTCGGTGTCAAACTTGACATTACACTGCTCGCAGTTTGCACACGGGTCCGGCGGTGGCAGCGTACCGGTGCCGCTACAGTCAACGTTGGGATCATCGCAGTCCGTGGGTTGGATCTCGTTGTCGCCCCCATCGACGGGCTCGTTACCAAAGCCGGGGCCATTGCCGGCGACCGACTGCGTTTGACCTCCGCCGGTCGTCGCGGTCCCCAGAAACGGCCCGGTTGGATCGGCGAGGGCTTGGACGAGAAAATAGGAAACGAGTTGCCCGTCGAGAAACCCGCTGATGGCGGTGGCGATGACCGGGACTTCCGCGAGGTCGGTGGTGACGTAGCCCGCGACGGCCCTGACCGTCACGTCTTCAGCGATCGCTTGTTGCCGCTGCTCGTCGGTCAAACAGACGGTCGCCAGATCGATCGGCTGGTCCCACTGGACGTCGAAGGTGAACGGCTGGCCGAGCCCGTTCGCCCCCTGATAGACGCCGATTCCCTCAACTCTGGTGGACAGCGGATAGGCCAAGTCCTCTTCCACCCAGGGGTTTGCGAACAGGGTGTTGAACACCGACTCCTGAAAAGCGATGAAAGCGTCAATCTCGCTCTGGCTGGGCGGAGGCGGCGGCGGCGGTGGCTCGCCGCCGGGCGTCACACTGGTACAATCCGCGAATGCAACGATGTGCAGGTTCAATACGAGACAGCACGCCAGCGCGACCATCACTGTCTTTCGGATTATTCCATTATCCTCCATCTTGGGTATGAGTGACCGATCGTCCCCCGCTCATCGGGGCGTATTTCTTTTCCATGCCTGGTGACGAACACCGCCCGACACCAAGGACTGCGAATGAGGGATTGGGGCTTGGCGATGCAACCCTCCGATGTCCGCATTCATCGGCATCTGTAGAGAATACGCGATAATAGGCGGCCAATCAAGATGATCGACCTGAAGAGGCAACATGGCGAACCTGAAACTGTCACAGTCGCGAGGCAAAACGCTTCACCAGACTCAGGTGATGGGATCGGAGTGTCACTTCTTGTCACTGGCGGACTGCTGACGGCTCTTGCCGCGTCGGCCGCTAAACGGCAAGCCGCATGGGAGCGTTAATGTCTTGATGCGGGCGTTGGTTGCATCGATGCCTTGATGAGTCGGCGGAGCCGGGCGAGGTTGACTTTGTCGAGGTCGGTGCCGCGACCGTCGGCGCCTTTTGGGGTTTCCAGGATGCGCGGCGCATGGGCCAACCGAGGATCGTTGAGCAGGTTGGCGAAGCCCTTCTTTCCGATCTCTCCCTTGGTAATGTGTTCGTGACGATCGACGCGGCTGCCGCAAGGCATCTTGGAATCGTTGGTGTGGATGCAGGCGATGCGCTGGAGGCCGATGCACTCGGCAAGTTCGTCCACCATGCGCCCGTAAGCGTCCTCGTCCCGCAGGTCGTAACCGGCGGCGAAGAGGTGACACGTGTCCAGGCAGACCATCAACCGTTCGGGCTGCTTCACCGCGTCGATGATTCGCCCGAGATGGCTGATCTCGTGGCCGATGGCGCTGCCCTGGCCGGCGGTGGTCTCCAGTAGAATCCGCACGGCAAATCCCGGCGTGGCCTTGTGAACCTGGCCGATCGATTCTGCAATGCGCCGAATGCCCTTGTCGACGCCGTCGCCCATGTGCGCGCCGGGGTGAAGCACCAGCCCGGACACGCCGAGGGCCTCGCAACGGGTCAGTTCGTCGATGAGGGCCAGGCTGCTGCGCTTGCGGTTGGCGGCCAGCGGCGAGGCGAGGTTCAGAAGATAGCTGGCATGGGCGACGACCGGGCTCAGACCCGTTCGGCGCTCGGCGGCCTTGTAGGCGCTGATCTGTTCGTCGGTCAGCGGCTTGGCGCTCCATTGCCGCTGATTCTTGACGAAGATCTGGAGGCAATCGCAGCCGGTGCGCCGGCCGGCGTCGAAGGCATTTTCCAGTCCGCCGGCAACGGAGAGATGCGCGCCGAAGCGTTGGGCTCGCGTCTTTTTTGCCGTGGGCTTCGGGCCTGTGGTCATTTCGGTCTTATAGGATGGGTCATCCGAACCCATCTGTTGTCTTTTTCCGCCGCTGCGCCTGTTCAGCAGATGGGTCCAATGACCCATCCTACGGGGTCTAATGACCCATCCTACGGGGTTTTTGGGCGGTGGTCATGCCAGTCCGTAGACGGGCGAAAACTTCGCGCGGATGTAGGACAAGAAGGGTTCGATTGACAGGGGCGAACCCGTGACGCGCTCGACCAGTTCACCGGCCCGATAGCGCTGCCCGTGCTGGTGGACGTTGGTACGGAGCCAGCCGAGCAGGGCGTTGAAGTGGCCACGGCTGAAATCCTGCATGAGATTGGGAAGCTCGCGCTGGGCGGCGGCGAAGAACTGGGCCGCATAGAGATTGCCCAGGGCATAGGTCGGGAAGTAGCCGAAGGCGCCCATCGACCAGTGAATGTCCTGAAGACAACCGTCGGCATCGTTGGTCGGCGTGATGCCGAGCAGATTCGTCATCTTGGCGTTCCATGCCGCGGGAACGTCTTTGACCGCAAGATTGCCCTCGATCAAGTCTCGCTCCAACTCGAAGCGCACGATGATGTGGAGGTTGTAGGTGACCTCATCGGCCTCGACCCGGATCAGTGAAGGGCTGACCGCGTTGATCGCCGCGTAAAACTCGTCGAGCGATACATCGGCCAGGGCTTCGGGGAACACCGTCTGGCACTGCGGGTAATAGCGCTGCCAGAAGGGTCGGCTGCGGCCGACCATGTTCTCCCACATCCGCGACTGCGACTCGTGGATGCCCAGGCTCACCGCATGGCCCCGGGGCAGGAAGAGATGGTTCTTCGGCAGACCCTGCTCGTACAAGCCGTGGCCGGCTTCGTGCAAGGTCCCGAAGACCGCCGGCGAGAAGAAGCGCTCCTGGTAGCGGGTCGTGAGGCGGACGTCGCCCGGGCCGGTCCCCGAGCAGAAGGGATGGGTCGAGACGTCGATTCGACCGCTGTCAAAGTCGAAGCCGATGACCTCGGCCATTTGCCGGCACCAGAGCTTCTGCGTCTCGATCGGGAAGCGGCGATTCAGGATGGACGCGTCGGGCTTCTGTTTTGCATCGGCCAACTGCTTGACGAAATCGGAGAGCGGCGTGCGCAGGTTGTTGAAGAGCGTTGTCAGTTCCTCGGCAGTCGCGCCGGGTTCGTATTCATCCAACAGGGCGTCATACCGCTCGCCTTGGTAGCCTACGGCATCTGCAACCTGGCGTTTGAGATCCAGTAACTCCTCCAAGTGGGGCGCGAACTTGTCGAAGGCCGATTCGGCCCGTGCCTTGGCCCATGCGTCCTTGGCGACGGTCGAGACGCGCGCGATCCGCTCGACCAATTTTGCGGGAATCCTTGTGGCATGGTCGTAGTTTCGGCGTGTCTCGCGGATGTTGGTCAGCGCCGCCTCATCGGAGATTTCCGTGCCCTCCAACTCGCTGAGGAGTTTGCCGAGGGCCGGGTCGGTCTGGCGTTCGTGGGCCAGCGTGGCCAGCAGGGCGAGTTGCTCCGCGCGAATGTCTAGGCCGTTGGCGGGCATGTAGGTCTCGGAATCCCAATCCAACAATGCCGCGGTGGTCTCGAGCTGCCCGATTTGGCGCACTTTGTTGAGGAACGCTTCGTATGGCTGAGACATGACTTGGATATTCCTCCGTGAGCGGGGCCTGTCAAAAGGGTGTTTGTCCGATTCCCGCGTGGGGCGGGCTCTTCCCGCCGTGGCGTTTGCTCGTTGCCGGCAGAAGGCGTGGGAAAACGCCCGAGGCGGCTTCTTCGGCTAATGCTTGCTATTGAAATCGAAGCATTCGGGATTTGCCAGCGTCAGGCGTCGGCGAAGCCGAGCAGCATCTGCGGGTGTTGCGGAAGTGGTTTTGGCGGAGTTTGCGTTGAAGCTTTTGTGGATGGAGGCTTGGGGGCCTTTACTCGCCGGGGTTTCCTGGAGGCCGCCTCACGATTGGTCCCCGACAATCCGCAGCGCTGGGCGGAGAGGCGAAAGAGGGACTTGATGTTCTGCCAATACTCACCTTCGCCGGTCATTCTTCGGCCGAACCTCGAATCATTGAGTTGGCCGTGACGCATTTCGCGAATGCGCGATTCAATCTTGGCGGCTTTGCCCGGCATGGCCTCTCGCAAGCGCGCGAGGAAGACCGGGGCGGCATTGCCCGGCAGGTGGAGGGCGGCGTAGCCCGCGGACGTTGCGCCGGCCTCGGCGGCCCTGCGGAGGATATCTGGAATCTGCGAGTCGTTCAGGCCGGGGATGATCGGCGCCACCATCACGCCCACGGGGATGCCGGCGTCGGTCAGAGAGCGCATTGCCTCGAAGCGCTTTGAGGGCGGCGGCGCCTGGGGCTCGATCAGTTTGGCCGTCATATCATCCGCGAAGGGAATGCTCTGATAGACCGAGGCGCCCCCGGCGTGCTGGAGCTGCGCCAGAATGTCGATGTCTCGCATGACCAGCCGGCTCTTGGTGATGATCGAGACGCGATTGCGAAACTCAAGACAAACATGCAAACAGGAGCGGGTCAAACGATAGACTGCTTCGATCGGCTGATAGCAATCGGTCACGCCGGAGAAACAGATACGCTCGTGGGCCCAGCCGCGTTTGGAGAGTGCCGATCTCAGCAGGGCCGGCGCGTTGGTCTTGGCAATCAGCTTCGTGTCGAAATCGGACCCGGCGCCGAGGCCGAGGTACTCGTGTCCTGGCCGGGCATAGCAATAAGCGCAGGCATGTTGGCAGCCTCGATAGGGGTTGACGGACCATCTGAACGGGATGTCCGGGCTGTCATTCTCAGAGAGGATCGACCGCGCGGTTTCTTCGTAGACCTCGACCTGCGTTACTGGCGGCGGCTCGAGCCAATCCCGGTGTTCACTCAGGTATGGGTTGGGCGGGTTGTCGATCCTGGCCCGGGTCATGCCTTCACTATATTCGGGGAATGTTAGGATGTCAAGCGGAGGAGGGCGGCGGGCGTTTGCGGCGCGCGGGAGGGCGAAAGCGAGGGAAGCTGTCTCCACGTGGAGCGGGCGGTGATTGACATGGCAGACCGCCGGGGGCTAGCATGGCGGCTCCAAAACAGGGGGGATCGTGAGCTATTCGTGTTCGGGCGGGACTTTCATCAGGGCCCGTCGATCTCATTGCCGAGAAGAGGTGGCTAGTGACCAGACTGAACAAGGACATCCTGGAGGTCGTCGGCAACACGCCGCTGGTCCGGATCAATCGGATCATCGAATCCAAGGCCGAGGTTTATGCCAAACTGGAGTACCTGAACCCTCTGGCGAGCGTGAAGGACCGCATCGGCAAGGCGATGATCGAGGCTGCCGAGCGCGACGGCAAAATCAACGAGCGCACCCAGATCATCGAGCCCACCAGCGGGAACACCGGCATAGCCCTGGCGTTCGTCTGCGCCGCACGGGGCTACAACCTGACGCTGACGATGCCGGAGTCGATGAGCATGGAACGGCGCATGCTTCTGAAGGCGCTGGGGGCCAAATTGGTGTTGACTCCGGCGGGTGAGGGGATGCCGGGTGCGATTCGACGAGCCAAGGAGTTGGCCGACGAAACACCGGACAGCTTTATGCCTCAGCAGTTCGACAATCCGGCGAATCCGGAGATTCATCGGAAGACGACGGCCTTGGAAATCTGGGAGGACACCGGCGGCAAGGTGGACTTCCTTGTCTCGGGAATCGGCACGGGCGGGACGATCACCGGCGTGGGCGAATTCATTAAAGAGAAGAAGCCGTCGTTTCGCGTCGTGGCGGTCGAGCCGGAGGAGTCCCCGGTTCTGACGCAGTTGCGTGAGGGCCGAGAGTTGGTTCCGGGGAAACATAAGATCCAAGGCATCGGCGCGGGGTTCGCTCCGGCCGTCTTGAACATGGATATCTACGATGAAATCGAGTTGGTCAACTCGGACGACGCCATGGCGTGGGCCAGGCGCGCGGCCCGCGAGGAGGGGATCCTGTGCGGTATCTCTTCCGGCGCGGCCTTGTGCGCGGCCAACCGTGTGGCCACGCGGCCCGAGAGTGCCGGGAAGATGATCGTCGTGGTTCTGCCTTCGTCGGGCGAGCGCTACCTGAGCACGCCCTTGTTTGATGCTGCCGTTTGACCGAATCTCGCCGCTCATTGGGGTGGGCGCCGGTTGGTTGTGTTTGATATTTTTGTCGCCTCTACGGGGGTATTGTTGCGTGGTGGCGCCCGTTGCGGTGAGGGGATGGAAGGAAACTGGAGACTATGACCGAGATTAAAGCGACGAATGTTGTGTGGCATGAGGGCCACGTTGAGCAGGCCGCCCGAGAGAAGCTCCTGGGCCAGAAGGGGTGCACGATGTGGCTGACGGGCCTGCCCTCCAGCGGCAAGAGCACGGTCGGATTTTCGCTGGAGCACTCGCTGATCCAACAAGGACGGCTGGCCTACGTACTCGATGGTGACAACGTCCGACACGGACTGAACAAGAATCTGGGCTTCTCCGCCGAGGACCGAGGCGAGAACATTCGCAGGATCGGCGAGGTGGCCAAGCTCTTCGCCAATGCCGGCGTGCTGACGATCACGTCGTTTGTCAGCCCCTATCGGGCCGACCGCGATCAGGTGCGAAAGCTCCACGAAGACGCCGGTGTTCCGTTCATTGAGGTGTTCGTGGACACGCCGGTCGAGAAGTGCGAGGAGCGCGATCCGAAGGGGCTTTATAAGAAGGCCCGCCTGGGAGAGATTCCCAACTTTACCGGCGTCAGCGATCCCTACGAAGCGCCGGAGAAGGCCGAAGTCGTTCTCAGGACGGCCGAGGCGAAACTCGAAGAGTGCGTCGCCACGCTGGCGGCATATCTCGAGAAGCGGGGCCTACTATCCGCGCCGTAGCCGCCGGCGATCGACCTGGCTGCTTGATTCATCCGAACTCGGGGTTTTCCGAACCCGGATTGACGACGAGGGGGGCCCGTTCGAGTGACGGAGAAGTGCGGTGCGATGGTTCGACCATCATCGCGTTCCGCGTGTCTGGGTGAAAAAACATCCCACTTTTTGTGGGACGGATCGGACCGACGCGGTATTTCGGGCCGCAAGCGTTTCTCGATGTAACGCGTTATTTTGCAGTGAGTTACGGGTTTATCCGGCGAGGTTTCACTCAAAACGTGGGGCCAAACCTACGATGTTCGGATTGCTGTCCGGTGAAGAATGGGAGGTGCGTAACTTAACTTGATAAATCAGGTTGCCGACGAGTTTTTCAACCACCCGGTATGGGACCGGGGTACAAGTGATCACTCGTAGAGAGGAACCTGAACATGGGTATGAACTATGGCAACATCACGAAGGCGAGCTTTCAGACGGACATCAAGCGAAAGCAGTCGTTCTTCAACCGATGCAAGCGACGGTTTCAAGTCGCCAAGACGCCCGGCGAGAAGCAGTTTCTCAAGGCCGAGGCCGGCAAGATCGTCAGCGAACTGAAGCAGTGCAGCAAGAAGTGGAAGAACTTCGGCTTTGGCGCCTGCACCTGGATCACCAAGAACTTCACCGTCACGAACTTCAACGCCGTTCGTTCCGGCGCCGCCCGCAAGAGCTCGATTTCTTCGCACTCCTCGCGGAAGAATTACGGCCGCAGCTCCAGCACGCGCCGCACCGCCGGCCGATCGAAGGCGCGCAGCAACTCGCGCACCCGGTCGAACATGTCCCGCCGGACGTACGTTGCCTGGTAAATCAGGCTTAACGACAGAAGTCCCCGGGATCGGTCCCTGCTGAAACGGCGGGCCCTTTTCGAGGGGACGAAAGCACTACGCCAGGTCTTGTGCGACGGTGGAAACCGGACGAGACCTGGCTTGCTTTTTGCGCAGAAGTCGCGCGGGGGGTTTTTTGTTGCGCGTCGGACAATCGGCGTTCTTCAGCAGCAGCCGTCCGGGCCGCAGCATGATTCGGCGGCTTCGGTCGTCGCCGTGTAGTCGTCGCCTTTGGTTTCGCGTGCCGATCGAATAGCCGTGCGCCGACAATCGAACGGCTTGGCGGCTTTGGGATCGACGGGCTCGCGCGGCTCGATGAATACGAAGCTGTCGCGATAGGTGCCGCTTCGGAGGAGAGAGAAGGTTTTCTCGCACACAGCGACACGCACGCCGCGAGGGTAGCGATGGTTGTCATCATCGTGGACGGCGCTGAAGGGGCCCTTGTACATGACGGCCTGGTTGTGTTCAAGACAGGGGCCCTGTTTGCCTTTGTAAGCGCTGACGGTCATCGAGCGGAACTCGATTCCCTCGACGGTCTGCCAGAGTTGCGTGTCAAACTTCAAGACTTCGACGGCGTGAAATCCTGCATCCTCGAAGGCCTTGAGGAACAGGTCCTCACGGTAGGCCCCGCTGATGCAGCCGCTCCAGAGTTCTCCGTCCTGCTGTAGGGTTTCGGGAACGGCTTCATCGCTCACGATGTCGCTGATGACGGCACGGCCGCCGTTGCGAAGGACGCGGAACATCTCGGTGAAGAGCTTCGCCTTGTGCTCCGGCCGCACCAGATTCAGCACGCAGTTCGACACGATCAGGTCGACGCTGTCGTCGGCAATCAACGGCGACGCCGTAGATATCTCGTGTGTGAAGACCTCCAACGCGGTAAGGTCGGCCGAGGAGGTGACGGGGTGCCCGGCGAGCCAGGTGTCGAGCCGCTGAACGTCGAGGCTGAGGTCCTGGATACGGGCCTTGCGGAACTCGACGTTGTCATAGCCGATCTTCGCGGTGATCTCATCCTTGTATTTGCGCGCCAGGGACAGCATGTCGTCGTTCATGTCGACGCCGATGACGCGACCCTTCGGACCGATGCGCTGGGACATGATGTAGCAGGCCTTTCCGCCTCCGCTGCCGAGATCGAGGACCGTTTGCCCTTCTTCACAGTAGGCGGTCGGGTCGCCGCAGCCATAGTCCTTCTCGATGATCTCGCGCGGAATGACGGCGAGATACCGTTCCTCGTAGGTGGACGAGGGGCAACAAAGGCCCGGCTCAACGGCCTTGGCTCCCCCCGAGTATCGCCGGCGCACTGCTTCTTCAACGTCCACCGAATGCTCAATGCTCATGCTCACAATGATGACTCCAATTTGAGGAAGTTAGTTATTCTCTCGCGATTCGTTACCCTGATCGGCGTCCGGCCTTGTTCCAACGTCCGAAAGGCCGTCTTTGTACAGCGAGTCGCCACTCGATTCAGGAGGCGTCACACATGCATCCCGTTCCTACTCAGACAACTACAACGCACCGGTCGCGCATCTTATTCACGCCCCGTCGATGCTTGGCCATTATAGCCGCTCTCGGGCTGTCCTGGGTCTCAGGGGCAGTGGCGGACCCTCCCGAGGGGGAGGCGGCGCGAATCAAGCTCGCCGAGGCATTCGTTCGAGACTTGGCCGAAGGTCGATTCGACAAGGCGACTGCGCACTACGACGCGACCATGCGGACGGCCCTGCCGGCGGCGAAGCTCGAAACACTCTGGTCCCAACTCGTAGCAACGAATGGGGCGCTGGCCTCGTTCGGTGAGCCTCGGACCGGGCAGATCGGCCCCTACGAGGTGGTCTTTGTTCCCGCCGTATTTGAACGCGCTCGGCTCGATGTGAAGGTAGTTTTCGATCAGAAGAACCATATCGCCGGGCTGTTCTTCGTTCCGGCCGGAATCGAGGAGCCGACTTATGAGCCGCCGGCGTACGATCACGCGGACCGCTATTCCGAAAGCGAGGTCGAGTTCGGCGAGGCCCCATGGCGAGTGAAGGGCAAGTTGACCCGACCGAAGACCCGGGCTTTGGCACCGGTGGTCGTGCTGGTGCATGGATCGGGACCGCACGACGAGGACGAGAGCATCGGTCCGAACAAGGCGTTTCGGGACTTGGCGGCGGGGCTGTCGTCAAACGGGATCGCCGTGCTGCGGTATCAGAAGCGGACGTTTGCGCATCGCGATCAACTGATCGCGCGCGGGACCATCACACTGCACGAAGAAGCGATCGACGACGCCTTGGCGGCGCTGGCCTTTGTTCGGACCCAGACGACCCTCGATCGCTCAAAGGTGCATTTGTTGGGTCACAGCCTCGGGGGGACGATGGCCCCACAGATCGCGAAGGAAGATGGGAAGCTTTTGGGTGTGATTTTGTTGGCCGGGACGCCGCGCGATCCGTTCGAGGTCGTCCTGGAGCAACTGGCGTACATCGCCTCGATCCCCGGATCGGGTAAGGCACAGGCTCTGCAGACGTTTAAGGAGGCCAAGAAGTTGATCGCCCAGGCCAAAGTGGGCACCGCGCCGAAGGAGGAGAATCTGCTCGGTGCCCCCGTCTCGTACTGGCAGGAATTGCAATCGCTCTCGGCCGCGTCGCTCCCCATCATTGCGAAGCTGCCGTGTCGCGTGCTGGTCCTCGGCGGCGGGCGCGACTATCAGGTCATGAGGACTGACTTCGATCTGTATCGCGACGCGCTGAAGAAGAACAAACGAGCGACGTTGAAGTGGTTTCCCGATATGAATCACCTATTCATCAAGGGCAAGGGAAAAGCGACGCCTGCGGAGTATTCCCAAACCGGGCACGTGGACGAGGCGGTGATTCGTTCTCTCGTTCGGTGGATCAGTGGCGAGTAACGGCGTCTCTACGGTCTCGCCATGATCAGGCATCGGCGATGAGAGGAATGGGCGCGAATTTGTCCACGTCGATCAGGCCCAGGTTGGTCAGCTTGAGTTGGCCGATGACCGAGAGACTCATGAACGACAGGGCCATGAAGGGTTGATCACACTGGCATCCGATGGCTCGGGCTGCCTCGGACAAGCCGCGCAGCTTCTGGGCGGTGAGGCCCGCGGGCTGGTCCGTGACCAATCCTGCGATGGGTAGGGGGAGATCGGCAAGAACCGTTCCATCGCGCACCACGACCTGGCCTCCGTGCATGTGGATTACATGCTGTATGGCCGCGTGGATGTCATCGTCATTGGTACCGACGGCGATGAGATTGTGCGCATCATGGGCCACGCTCCCGGCGATCGCGCCGGTTTCGAGATTGAATCCGCGCACGAAGGCCCGGCCGACCTCGCCGCTGGCGCGGTGCCGCTCGACGACGACCATCTTGGCCAAGTCGCGGGTTGGGTCGGCCACGAGTCGGCCGTCCTGAACGAGTGCGGGCTCGATGCTGCGCTGGGTGTCGATGCGGTTATCCAGCATTTCAATGACGTGGATTCTGGGTGGGTTGCCGGGGCTGCTGCCGTCGGGGGCCGGGATGGAATAGTCCAACAGATTCAGATCATGCACGTTGATGCTGCTCCGCAACGAGGCAACGCCCTGCATCGAGGTCGGCGGCTCTGTACACTGACCATCCTGGGCGACGAGTCGGCCACGGCGGAAGACCTGGGTCACACGGCAGTCTTTGAGGTCTTCCATCACGGCGAAGTCGGCGTGATAGCCCGGCAGAATCGCCCCCGTGCGACGAAGGCCGAAGTAGCGAGCGGCGTTCAGCGAACCCAGTCGAACGGCGAGGATCGGGTCGAGGCCCAGGGCGATGGCCTTGCGAATGGTGAAGTCGATGTGCCCTTCGTCCATCAGGTCGCGAACGTCCTTGTCGTCGGTGCAGAACATAAACCTGTCGGCGGTCTCCGGTCGGACAAGGGGGACGAGGGCCTCGAGATTGCGCGTTTGCGAACCTTCGCGGATCATGACGTGGAGGCCGTGGCGAAGCTTTTCAGCAGCCTCTTCGGCGGTGGTACATTCGTGGTCGCTCATGATGCCCGCTGCGGCGTACGCGGCCAGGTCTCGTCCGCTGAGGCCGGGAGCGTGACCGTCGACGATCCGGTCGGCGGCGATGTCGATCTTGCTCAGAACGTCCGTCGCCGCGGCGATGACGCCCGGATAGTTCATCATTTCCGCCAGCCCGAGGACCCAGGGGTTTGCCAGAAAGGGTTCGAGGTCTTCGGCGGTGAGTTCGGCCCCGGCGGTTTCGAGCGAACTGGCCGGCACGCAGGAGCTGAGCATGACGTACACGTCGATGGGGCCGTTCTTGGCGGTGCGCAGGACGTAGGAGATCCCCGCCGTGCCCATGACGTTGGCGAATTCGTGGGGATCGGCGACGACGGCGGTGGTGCCGCGGCCGACGACGAGCCTGGCGAACTCCGGGACGCAGAGCATGGAGGATTCGATATGGATGTGGGCATCAATGAGGCCGGGGCAAAGGTATCGGCCCTTCAGGTCGATGGTTCGGTCGGCACGATACTGGCCGATCCCTGCGATTCGGTCGCCCAGGATGGCGACGTCGCCCTCGTAAATCTCGTGAGAGACCACGTTGACGATCCGAGCGTTCTGAAGGAGCAGGTCGGGCGTACGGCGGCCTGCGGCGACGTCGATGAGGTCTTTTTGCGGCGTGTCAGCCAATGGAGGGCTCCTGCCGGGGTCGGATCGTGGTGTTTCTCGGGGGCATCGTAACCGACGACGCGGGGGTATTATACGGACGGGTGGGGTTCGGGTGGCCGAAAGCCCGGACCAGGGCAAGGTTGCCAGCCGGTGAGATTCTGGTATGATTGTGTGTTTTGGACGATTCGGTGGGGCCAGATGGTTACCCGGTGATCGTTCTGGACACTGAACTACGCATTCTGCGACCGAGGCGAGTGATGGCCGTCAAATTGAGATTGGTACGATTGGGACGCCGACATCGAGCGTTCTTCAGACTGCGCGCCGGCGATGAGCGCTGTGCGCCGACCGGAAGGTTCATCGAAGAGCTTGGCTTCGTTGATCCGCTGGTGAAGGACAAGACCAAACAAGCCGTGTTGAAGAAGGAGCGCATCGAACACTGGCTAAGCCAGGGCGCGAAGGTCTCCCCCACGGTCAGGTCGCTGTTGTCGAGGCATGGCATCGCCAAGCCGGCATCAGTGAAGAAGGTCGAGGCGTCGGCGTAGGTCTTTTGCCGGCGGTGCATCGGTTGGAAACCCGTGTGCCGATCGCCGTGAATCGGCGCCACGGTTCGTCGTGATGAGTGACCATGCGGATCGATTTGCTGACGCTCTTCCCGGCGGCGTGCGAGCCGTTTTTCGATTCGAGCATCCTTGGACGGGCGCGGCGGTCGGGGCTGGTGACGATCGCGTGCCACGACATTCGCGACTACTCGACGGACGCGCACAAGAAAGTTGATGATCGGCCCTACGGCGGCGGGCCCGGCATGGTGCTGATGTGCCAGCCGGTGTTCGATGCCGTCGAGGCCGTCGAACGGCAAGACGAGCGAAAGGCCCAGCGCGTTCTGTTGACGCCGCAGGGTGAGCGATTCAACCAGCGCCTCGCGGAGGCGTTGGCGACGAATGATCGGCTGTTGCTGATCGCCGGTCACTACGAGGGCTTCGACGAACGCATCCGGATCGGTCTGTCGCCGCGGGAAGTGTCCATCGGCGACTATGTGCTCTCGGGCGGCGAAGCAGCGGCGTTGGTCCTCGTGGATGCGGTGGTGAGGCTACTGCCCGGCGCCCTGGGGGATGACGCTTCGATCGTGGAAGAGACGTTCTCAGCGATCGGGCCCGACGCCGGTGGTGACAATGGCGCGGCGGAAGCGCCGGGCGGCTTGCGGTGGGTCGAGTATCCACACTACACCCGGCCGAGAGAGTTTCGGGGCCTCGAGGTTCCCGAAGTGTTGATGAGTGGCGACCACGGAAAGATCCGGGCGTGGCGGAGAGATGAGGCCATGCGGCGAACGACGCATCGACGCCTTGATCCGCCCCACGGCGGCGCACCCAGGCAGGACAACGAGACTCGCCGAAGCTAGGCAGAACGGAGAAACGGTCATGCAAAACAAATACATCGCCGCGGTTGAAGCGGCCAACATGAAAAAAGAGATACCCGAGTTCGAAGTAGGCGATACGGTCTCCGTCGGCGTGCGGATTGTCGAAGGCAACAAGGAGCGCATCCAGCCTTTCATCGGTGTCGTGATCGCGCGGCGTGGTGGGGGGATGAACGAGACCTTTACCGTTCGCAGGATTGTGAACAACCAAGGCGTGGAACGTGTTTTTCCGCTCCAATCTCCCCGGATCGTCAGCATCGAAGTTCAACGCCACGGCAAGACGCGCCGAAGCAAGCTTTACTACCTGCGCGATCGCGTCGGTAAGTCTCGCAAGCTGCGCGAGCGGCGAGCGGTGTCGACCAAGGCCGTCGCGCCGGAGGCGGTCAAGAATGTCGCCCATGCGGAAGACACAGAGCCTGAACCGGTGACGGCTTGAGCGACGACTCTGAGGCGTGGCGTGTATCCGCGGTTCAGGTGATCCCCGCTGGGTCGCGGCCAAACGCGAGGGGGGTGAGGCGCTTTGAGTTGGTTCCGGCGTGATCTTGGGCGGAGCGGCGAAACCGCAGCCTGCAAGTACCTCCGCCGCCTCGGTTATCAAATCCTCGAACGAAACTACGTCTGCCCCTCAGGTGAGATCGATATCATTTGCTACGACAGGGACTGCGTCGTTTTCGTGGAGGTAAAGACGCTTTCGGACGATGCGCTTTCTGATCCCGAAGACAAGATCACGGCGGGCAAACAGCACCAGCTCGAGCGCGTGGCCCGCGCGTGGCTGGCGGCGCACCGCGAGCCGGACTGTGCCTACCGCTTCGATGCGGTCAGCATTGTGCAATCTTCCGGTGGGCAGCCGAGCGTTCGGCACCTTATCGAGGCCTTTGTCCCATCGCGCTGAGTGAAGGGCCGACGGCCTGCACGTCATGGACGAATTGATCGATTCCCATTGCCATCTCACCTTTGATGCGCTTCGCGATCAGGTCGGCGAGGTGATCGACCGTGCGGTGGCGGCGGGCGTCAAGCGGTTTGTCACGATCGCGACAGACCTGGCTGACGCCGATCGGGCCCTGGCGCTGTCATCGGCACATGAATCCGTCCACGTCGTGGCGGGCATCCATCCTCACGAGGCCGGCAAGGTGCAGGCCGGTTGGGACGGGGCCTTGTTGGAGGTCGTTCGGCGCGGCGACGTGTTCGCGGTCGGGGAGATGGGGCTGGACTATCACTATGATTATGCGGATCGTGCGCAGCAGGCGCGCGTGTTTCGCCGGCAGTTGGAGCTCGCGCGGGAAGTGAGTAAACCAGTGGTGATCCACTGCCGGGAGGCGCATGCCGACGTGATGACGATGATCGCCGATTTCCCCGAATTGGTGAACGTGGTCTTTCACTGCTTTACCGGTACCATGGCCGAGGCAACCGCCATCGTCCAGCGGGGATATTGGATTTCCCTGACCGGCGTGGTGACGTTCAGGCGGTCGGAGGAACTTCGCGCGGTGGCCCGAATGCTGCCGGCCGAACGGCTGATGGTCGAAACCGATTCGCCGTACCTGTCGCCGGTTCCCGTCCGCAACGTGCGTCCGAACGAGCCTGCCCATCTGGTGCATACGGCGGCCTGTGTCGCCCGCGAGAGAAGTATGACGCCTTCGGAATTGGCAGAATTGACAACCGCCAATTCAGTGAGGTTTTTCTCGCTGCCGCAATAGGTGGTACGATCGTATCCTCGGATGGAGTGGCCCGACGCTTCCGGCGTGGCTCCGGCATGATGGCAGGATTGGGTTTTATGACGGCGGCGATCGGAATCGACGTTGGCGGGACGGTGATCAAAGGAGGAGTCGTGTCGGCATCCGGCGAAGTCCTCGCCAAGGCAACAAGACCGACGAACGCCAACGCAGGGCCGGCCCAGGTCGTCGAACGCATTGCCGCACTGATCGCAACGCTCCAGAGCGAGTCGGATGGTTCCTTTGCACCGACGAGTGTGGGGCTCGGCGTGCCGGGCAATATCGACCACGGCAACGGTGTCGTGCTGGCGTCTCCCAATTTGAATGGTTGGAACGGCGTGCCCGTCGCGCGGCTGGTGAGCGAGGGCGTGGGGTTGCCCGTTGTTCTCGACAACGATGCCAACTGTGCGGCGTTGGGCGAGGCCCTGTGCGGCATCGGTCGGGGCGCCGACAGTATGGTCCTTCTGACGTTGGGTACCGGTGTCGGTTCGGGCATGGTTCTTGGGGGTAAGGTGTGGCGCGGCACGACGGGGCTCGCCGGCGAATTGGGCCACAGCATCGTTCACGTCGGCGGTCGCAGTTGTGCTTGCGGGCAGTCCGGATGTTTGGAGGCCTACGCTTCGGCGTCAAGTACGGTGCGCCGCGCACTGGAACTGATCGAAAGCGGCGAGGCGTCATCCTTGCGCGAGGTGCTGGACCGAGGGCAGGCCATCACGGCGGAGATGATTGTCCAGGCGGCTGAAGACGGGGACCGGTTGGCCGGCCGTGTCTGGGAGGAGACTTGTCGATATCTGGCCGCGGCCTGTATCAACATCCAGCACCTGGTCGAGCCGCAATACATCGTGCTGGCCGGCGGGATGAGTGCCGCGGGCGAGCGGCTTCGCAGGCCGGTACAAGGGGCTATCGACGCCATGGTGTCCAGACGGTTCGGCCAACCGCCCCGGGTGCGCCTCTCGCTGTTGGGTAATGACGCCGGCTTCATCGGGGCGGCCATGAACGCGTTGCAGGTTGATCGCTGAATGGTCTCGACGCGTGATGTCGCCATCCTCCTCGCGAAGTACCCGCAACCGGGATGCGTCAAGACGCGGCTGATCGGGCCATTGACCGCCGGGCAGGCGGCCGAGGTGCACCTGCGCTGCCTCCGGCTGACGCTGGATTGCCTGTCTGCGGTGGGGCGGGTCGAGATTGTACTTGCCGGTTCGCCGGATGGGGCGGACTTTCGCAAGTTTTTGCCATCAGGTGCGCGGTTCGAGCCACAAGGCGATGGCGACCTGGGGGCGAGGCTTACCCGGCTGGTGGAGCGGGCCTTCGGTGCGGGCGCGGGGCGCGTCCTGCTCGTCGGCAGCGATTGTCCGGGGATGTGCCCGGAAGATGTGACTGCTGCTCTGGACCTTCTGGAGCGCGAAGAAGTCGTCGTCGGACCGGCGGTGGATGGCGGATATTACCTGATCGGTCTTCGGGGGCCGGAGACGGGGTTGTTCACGTCGATCGATTGGGGTTCGTCCCGGGTCTTGGCACAGACCCGGACCCGCGCGGCCGAAATGGGGTTGAATCTGGCTCTGATCGGCAAGCGTCGTGACGTGGACGAGGTTGGCGATATGATGGCCTTGGTGGACGAGATTGCCGACGATGATCCGCGGCTGGGCTCGTTCAAGGATTTTGTACGGTCGATGCTTCGTCAAGGAACACATCGTGAGTGAAGCCGAACAGCCATTGCCCCCGAGCACGGTCCTCGTGGCCGACGACAACCTCCAGAATCTGGAGCTGCTGGAGGCCTATCTGGAGGAACTGGACGAGATCACGACCGTCAGCGCGACGAACGGTGAAGAGTGCCTTGAGAAGGTCGCGTCGGAACAACCTGATCTGATCCTGTTGGACGTCATGATGCCGCGGATGAGCGGTTTCGAGGTCTGTCAAAAACTCAAGTCGGACCCGGCGACGCGGGACATACCCATCATCATGGTGACGGCCTTGCATGAGATGGCGGACATTGAGCGTGGCGTCGAGGTGGGGACCAATGATTTCCTCACCAAGCCGGTGAACCGGGTCGACCTGCTCAACCGCGTGAGGATCCTCCTCCGCGTGCGGCATGCGCAGCGGGAGTAGGCGTACGGGGCGAACGTGACGGATCGAAACCCTCCTGAATCGCTATCAAGGTTCGGCAGTGCCACCGAATTGTGGCCACCGGTCAGCGCAGCAGACCGCGGCTCTTCGACGTGAAGATCATTGGGGCGTGGGTCGTTGGCTGAAACACTTCGGGAATCTTATCGGTTGGCGGACTCTGCCCGGCGCCGGGTCATCGTTTTTTCCAATGGGCTGACGGCGATCCTTCAGCGGCATACAGTGGTGCCGTTGGCGGCGGTGCGCGTGTATGTCCGCGGGGGCAGTGCGATGGAAGGCCCCTGGACCGGCACGGGCATCAGCCATCTCCTGGAACACGTTCTCACGTGCGATGGAACCGCACGGCGCGGCGAGGCGGAGCTGCTGGCGCTGGGCGATTCGGTCGGTGGTCTGGTGAATGCCTACACCTGCTGTGATCACATCTGTCATCACGCACTGACCGGCCATGAGAATCTCGCCACTGTGGTGGGGATGTTCGCCGACTACGTGACCTGTCCGCGGCTGAGCCAGGCAGTCTTCGATCGCGAACTGGGGGTCGTGCAGCGCGAGTTGGAGCGTGATCGGGACGATCCGGAAACCAGACTCGAGGAAATGTTGCACGAGGTGATGTATCGAGGGCATCCGATGCAGTATCCGGTGATCGGGCATCGTGCGGGGCTGGTCGGTCTGCGGCGCGATGACGTGGTCGCCTACTACGAACGCACCCATATCCCCGACAACGTTGTGGTTGTGATCGCCGGCGATATCGACCTGGAGGAGGCCGCTTCGGTTGTGGCGGGGGCTTTTTCGGGGTGGTCACCGAAATCAACGGGGATCGGCGACTTGCAGCCGCCCTCGGTCCTGCCCCTGTTCTCATCGCCGGTCGGGCCGAAACGGGCGATTCGGGTGATGGACGTGGAGTCGGTTTCGCTGAGCATGGCTTGGCCGACCGTGCGAGAGGGGGAGGCGGACGACGTCTTGCTGGACTTGTTGAGCACGGTCTTGGCGGAAGGTGACGGATCGCGGTTGGTGAAGACGCTCCGTTGGGATCGCGGCCTGGTTCACGACGTGGGAGCGGGGCACGACAGCACCTGGCACACGCCCGGAATGTTTTACGTCTCAGCGCAGTGCGATGCGAAACAACTTGAGCCGGTTCGTGAAGTCGTGCTCGAATTGTTCAGCGGGCTGGATGCCGCGCCGATTTCACCGGCCGAATTGCAACGCTCCAAACGTCAATTACTTGCCGACTTGTGGTATCAGCGCGAGACGGCCGAGGGGCTGGCGGCGCAGTCGGGGGAGGACTTCCTGGCGACGGGAAACGTGGATTACTTCGATTCCTACGTGGATAGGATCGACCGTTCGACGGTGGATGATCTGATGCGAGTGGCGCGGCAGTACCTCCGTCCGTACGCCACTGTGCTGGCGGCGGTGGTGCCCCCGGGAGAGGTACAAGTTCGGCGCGAGGCCGAGCAGTGCGCAGGACAGGGCCGCCAAACGGCGAAGCCGCAGTCGGATCGTGGTTGGAACGTTGGGCAGTCCGGTGCGCGGCCGGCAACGACGGCGGACTCTCGGACCGTAGCGGCGGCGGAATCTCGGACAGTTGCAACGGCGGACTCTGAGGAATGTGTTCGATCGGTCTTCGATTGCGGACTGACCTGCGTCGTTCGGCCGATGCCGGAGAGCCGGTTCGTGGCGGCCGGCGTGTACTTCCTCGGCGGACTCCTGGCAGAGACGCCCCACACCAACGGCGTCTTTAACATGATGTCCCAGTGTCTTCCGCGAGGCACGACACGCCGCAGCGGCGAGCAAATCGCCGAGGCGTTCGCCGATTGTGGTAGTGGCCTGCGGTCCGGCAGCGGCCTGAACCAGTTCGGTTGTGGATTTGTTTCACAGGTGGAAGACTTCGAGGGACTGCTGTCGGTCTTGGCGGAGGTGGTGCTCGTCCCCGCGTTTGATCCCGCGGAAGTGGCCAAGCTCAAACCGGCGATGCTCGACGCCATCGCCCGGGCAGATGAAGACTGGCAGTCGGAACTCACGCGGTTCGTCCGCCGCAGCTTTTTCAAACTCAGCCCCTATCGCATGTCGGGACTAGGGACCCGTGAGAGCATCTCGGCGATCGGCACCGCCGAATTGAAGGCAACTCACGCGCGGTTCATGTGCCCCGGTCGAGGCGCGCTGGCGATCGCCGGACGGGTAGACCCGGTGATGGTTCGCGACACGGTGGCGGCCCTGTTTGCCCAGGCCGGTGCACGCGCAGCGGATGTGGTGCCAAAGGTGCAGCCGGAGCCGTCGCAGGAAAAGGACTACCTGTTCATCAAGCAGACGGCGAAGGACCGCCAGGTGGCAGGCGTATTCGTCGGTTTCCCCGGCCTGTCGCTCTCGGACCGCGCCAATCGCGCGGCGGTGGCGGTCCTGGAGACGATGCTCGCCGGCTATTCCCTGCCGAGCGGGCGTTTGTATGCGGCTTTGCGAGGCGGCGACCGGGACATGGCCTATGAAGTGTCGGGGGCAAGTCTGACGGGCGTGCTGCCGGGATATATCGGTTTTTCGGTCGGATGTGAGCCGGGTCGAGTCGAGGAAGTTTATCGCGTGATTCGCGGGCAGATCGCGGCCGTTTCGCGGGGTGACTTTGACGAAGCTGAAGTGGACCGCGCCCGGAACATGATCGTGGCCGGCGAGTTGGATCGGCTCCAATCACCAGGAGGCGTGTCCGCTCGCATGGGGGTTGACGAGGTCTTGGGGTTGGGGGCAACGGATTGGCGGGTGCTGCTCGAAGAGGTCAAGGCGGTGACGAAGCAGGAGGCCATCAGCGCCGCGCAGCAGCACTTTCGCTTTGCCACGATCGTTGTGACAACGCCGAAGCCGGCCGCGGCGGAGTCGATCCTGCAATGAGTATGTGGCACCGCCGGCCCGGTGCGGTGGAAGCAGCGGGAGGACACCCGCGCCACAATCCAATGCCTGACATAGCGCGTCTTCCGAACGCTCCCCAAGTGGCCGCCAGCCGTTGTCGGCCTCCCGCCGATAATCAGGTAGTGACCCATGGCTTTGACGACCCGGACATCCGAGGCCGCTTCTTCCGCGCCCGCTTTGCCGCCGCCCGCCGTCGTGCTTCGGTCCCGCCGGCTGGCAAGCGAGCCGATATGCGAGCCGGTTGCCGCGGGGTTGGTGAAGAATGTTTTTACTGTTGATCTGGAGGATTGGCCGATCGCCGTGCTCGGTCCGGACCAGGCGATCACTGATCGGGTCGTAGCGAGCACGCAGCGGTGTTTGGAAATCCTGCATAGCGGTGGCGTCCGAGCAACCTTCTTTGTCTTATCGAAAGTCGCCGAGCGGTTTCCCGACCTGATTCGCGAAGTTCATGCTGCGGGCCACGAGATCGCCTCCCACGGTCACGGCCACGAACTTCTGACTCGCCTGAGCCCCGACCGATTCGAGGTTGACGTCCGCACGAGCATCGACATCTTGACGGACATCATCGGCGAGCGGCCGTTGGGCTATCGAGCGCCGGCCTTCAGCATCGTTGCGTCGACACGTTGGGCCGGGCCGATCTTGTCCAAGTTGGGGTTCCAATACGACTCCAGCATCTTTCCGATCCACCATCGCCGCTATGGCATCGCCGACGCGCCCCGGGGCATCCATCGTTGGCCCGACTGCCCGCTGATCGAGTGTCCACCGGCGACCGTCACCCTGATGAGGAGAAACCTGCCCGTGGCCGGCGGCGGCTATTTTCGTCTGTTGCCCGGGGCGGTCGTGCGTGCGGCCGTGCGGCGCATCAACCACCAGCAGATGCCTGCCGTGCTCTACATGCATCCCTATGAACTGGATACAGGTGGCATCGGAGCCCATCAGCGGATGGGCGTGAAGGTGGGGCCGGCACGGCATTTGACGCAGGCGATGTTCCGCGGCCGAATCGAGTCCCGGCTGAGAAAGCTGCTCGAGCAGTTCGAGTTCACGACGATGCGGGATTTGGTTCGGTCCGAATTGCGGCGGGCGCCTCTCATTGTCTCATGACCGGCACCGCCTCGGCACACAAGAAACTGGAACGCTGTGTTGGAATAACGCGGTGTCGTGTACTATCTACGCGCGATGTTGAAGCAGCCGTTCGCCATCATCACCTGCGTGTTTCTCTGTGCGTGGCAATTCGGCTGCCGTGCCGATGCTGAATCGGACGGAACGCGAGAGATGCTTATTCACGGAGAACCCGTTCCGGAGAAGATCCGGCAGCGTTTGGATGCCGCAGGTTGGCACGAGCGGGTGGGCGATGGGCTGGGGCTGTGGGTCTCGGTCGCGCGGCAACAGTTGGCCGGCATCGAGAAGGGAAAGATACGCTTCATCTATGTCTGCTCGACCGCCGCGAAGGGGACCGGCAACCGGGAAAACTCGAATCAAACGCCGCTGGGCTGGCACGACATCGCCGAGCGCTACGGGGAGGGCCTGCCCTGGGGGGCGATCTTCGAGGAGCGCAACTACACCGGCGAGGTTTGGAATCCCACGGATGAGACGACGAAAGACTTTATTCTGAGTCGCATTCTTTGGCTGCGGGGCTTGGAACCGGGCGTCAATCAGGGGCCCGGCGTCGATTCACACGCGCGGTACATCTACATCCACGGCACCCCGGCGGAGCGGAGCCTCGGCACGCCGCGTTCCCTCGGCTGCGTTCGACTCTCCAATGACGACGTCATCGCCCTTTTCGACGTGGCGTCGTCCGGGACGAAGGTGTTGATCACGCAGTGGTGATCGGCATAACGTGGACATGGGCGCGATCCTGAATGTCCTTCGCCACGTGCGGGTGAGGGAAATCCGTCCGGGTGATTCATCGGGTGATCAGCGTTGATCGATGGGGGCGTAGGTGCGATCAGTGGGGCCGGTGTAGACTGCACGCGGTCGGAAGATTCGGTTTTCCGGGAGGTATTCCAGAACGCGGGCGAGCCATCCGGCGGTCCTGGCCACGGCGAAGATGACGGGAAACAGCGGCGCCGGGAAACCCAGCGCGTGATAGACGAAGCCGGAGTAGAAATCGACATTCGGATAGATCTTCTTGCCGGCGGCCTCCATGGCGGCCATGGTCTGCGTCTCCACCGCGACGGCGGTTCGGAAGAGATCGTCGAGGCCCTGTTCCCTGCAAAGGACTTCGGCGTGTTTCTTGAGGACCGTCGCACGCGGATCGTAGGCCTTATAGACGCGGTGACCGAAACCGATGATTTTTTGCCCCGCGATCAAGCGCTTCTCGAGCCACGGCTTGACGTTGTCCGGCCCGCCGATCGATTGGATATCCGCAAGGGCGGCCTCGTTGGCCCCGCCGTGGAGCGGGCCGCGCAGCGAGCCGACCGCCGCGGCGATGGTGGAGTACATGTCGGACAGTGAGCTATGAACGACCATCGCCGTAAAGGTGGAGGCATTCATGCCGTGGTCGGCCTGGAGGATGAGGCAGACATCCATGACCCGTTCGGTGACCTTGCTGGGCACCTCCCCGTTCATCATGTAGAGATAGTTGGCGGTGAAGCTCAGTTCCGGTTTGGGCTGGAGCAGAGGCAGACCTTGCCGGGCGCGGGCGATGGCGGCGGCGGCGGTGCGGGTTCGGGCGAGGATGCGGATGGCCACTTCCGTCTCCACCTTCACGGCGGCGGCCGGGTTGGAGACGTGTTTCGTGACTGCTTCGCTGTCGGCGTCGCAGCAGGCCAGGGCCGCCACGGCCGACTGGAGGACGTTCATAGGATGGGCGTCGCGCGGCTTGGCCTCGATGAGCCGGACCAGCGGTTCGGGCAGATCGCCGGCAATACGCAACTGCTCCTCAAAGCCCGCCAGTTGAGAGGCCGTCGGAAGCTCGCCGAAGATGAGGAGGTAGGCCACTTCCTCGTAGGTGCTGTGTTCACAGAGATCCTCGATCGAATAACCGCGATAGATCAGGGCGCCGGCCTGCCCATCGACATAGCCTATCTTGGTCAGGTTGGTGATCGCGCCTTCCAGGCCGCGGCCCTGTTCGATGGTGCATGGGAAGTCGATCTTGCCGAGAAATTTTGCCATCGTGCCTGCCTCATGAAGAAAAAAGTGCCAATGCCGGAGCATCGAAACGCCGAACAATCGAAATCGATCTCGGAGGCGCGTGTCGCAGGTAGGACGAGCCGCGGGCCTGTCCCACGCGTTGGGAGTATAGTGCAGATGTGCCGCTTCGTGAATGCCCTTGCTTCGTCGAGCGATTTGGACGCGGATGGCGAAAGTGGCTAGGATGGCCGGTTGGCTTTGCCTGAGCCCACATTGTGGCTTCGATCACATGATCTTCCGATCGCGGGGTTCGGGCGGGGCCCAGAGGAGCATCGACTCATGAAAGCGCATGAGTATCAGGCGAGAGAGTTGTTGCAGGCGGCCGGCGCTCCGGTGCCGAGAGCCGAGGTGGTCAGTCGCGTGGATGAGGTGCCCGCAGCCGTCCAGGCGTTGGGGGGGGGGCGGCTGGTCGTCAAGGCCCAGGTCCATGCCGGGGGCAGGGGCAAGGCCGGCTACGTTGTCCTGTCCGACAATGCTGCCGAGATCGAACAACACTGCCGCCGAATGTTCGCCGAGCGCATGGTCTCCAAGCAGACCGGCCCCCAGGGCGTGCAGGTGAAGAAGATACTCCTGGCGCCGGCCGTTGAGATCGAGAAGGAGTATTACCTCGGCATGGTCGTGGACCGGGCGCGCGGATGCCCGGTGATGATGGTCTCGAAGGAAGGGGGCGTGGAGATCGAGGAGGTCGCCGCGAAGAATCCCGGCGCGATCGTGAAGGAATGGATCCACCCCCATCTGGGGATCCAGGCGTACCAACTTCGGCGCCTCTGCGGGGCGCTCGGGCTCACCGGCGATCATGCCAAGGCTGCCTCGCGGACCATGACGGCCTTGGCGACGTTGTTCGTCGAGAAGGACTGTAGCCTGGTGGAGATCAACCCGCTGGTGCTGACCAAGGGCAACGGCTCCGCCTCCGGCGAAATCCTGGCCATCGACGCGAAGTTCAACTTCGATGACAACGCCCTTTTCCGCCATCCCGACATTCAGGCGCTTTTCGATGCCGGAGAGGAAAACCCCAACGAAATTCGCGCCGCCGAGCACAACCTGAGCTACATCGCGCTGGATGGGAACATCGGCTGTCTGGTCAATGGGGCCGGCCTGGCCATGAGCACGATGGACATCATCAAGCTGCACGGCGGATCGCCGGCGAACTTTCTGGACGTCGGCGGGAGCGTGACCAAGGAAGGCGCGGTCGAGGCGTTTCGGATCATCCTTTCGGATGAGAAAGTTCGCGGCGTCTTGGTGAACATATTCGGCGGCATCGCCAAGTGCGACGTCATTGCCGACGCCCTGATCCACGCGGCCAGGGAAGTCGGCTTCAAGGTGCCGGTTGTCGTGCGCCTCGAAGGGACGAACGTCGAGAAGGCCCGGTCGATGTTGAAGGAAGCCGACATCAAGGCGCTGACCCCCGCGGACGATCTGACGGACGCGGCCAGGAAAGTCTGCGCGGCAGTGTGACGCTTGTCTGAAAGGAAACATAACATGATGTCGTCGAGAGATCAGAGACAGGTTGAGGCGAAGATTGCTGAGATGGTTCGTCGAATTGTAGACGGGTTCGGGCCGGAAAGGATCATCTTGTTCGGCTCCTTCGCGACTGGGACGGCCGATGCGGATAGCGACGTGGACCTCCTTGTGGTCATGCCGATGACCACGTCGAAGCGGAAGCGGGCGGCCGAGATCGACCTGGCATTGGCTGATGTCGGCCTGCCCAAGGACGTAATTGTGGTGACGCCTGAAGAAGTTGAGAAGTATCGGGACGTTGTCGGCAGCGTCATTTATCCGGCACTGCGCGAAGGGAAGGTTCTGTATGAACGCGCGGCCTGAGACGATCCACCTGACACGGCAATGGGTCGGGAAAGCCGAGGAGGATCTCAAGAATGCCGAGCACACGCTCACGTTGGGCGAAGATTGCCCGCTAGGTACGGTGTGCTTTCATGGACAACAGTGTGTGGAGAAGTACCTCAAGGCACTACTCACGTACAAGAGTGTTCCTTTTCCGAAGTCCCACGATTTACTCGATCTTCTCCACCTGATTCCCGCATCCGCGGCGGCGGGCATCGACGTGGTCGCATTGAGCGCCGTCAACCGCTTCTCTGTTGAGGCCCGATACCCCGGCGACTGGGAGCCCATCACCCGTGCGGATGCGGATCAGGCCGTGGCAATTGCGCGCAGGATTCGCGATGTGGTTAGGGCCCACTTGCCGGCGTCTGTGAATGCGTAGACTGGGCAAGGCGTCGGCCGATGACTCAACGAGCCTGGGCGATGTTGAAGGAGGCGAACATCGACGCGCTGATTGCCGCCGACGACCTGACCGACGCCGCCAAGAAGGTCTACGCGGCGGTGTGACGCTTGTCTGGTCGGTCGGAAGCGGCTATCATAGAACATTAGGGGCAACGTGATGGCCGATACGGCAATTGATAATACAACCAGGGAAGCGCGGTACTACGGCCTGCGCATGACGGCCGAGGAGTACTTTGATCTCGAAGACGACGGCTTTCTGTATGAGCTCGTCGATGGAGTCGTGTGCATGTCGCCGAGCCCGACACCCAGCCATCAGGCATTGATCCTTGAAATCACCACTCAGCTTGGCCTCTTCCTTCGATCGTCTCCCGTCGGCCACGCATTCCCGGAGGTGGACGTTCATCTCGGTCAGACTTCCTCCGGGACGGATCTGGTGTACAGGCCGGACATTGTCTTCATACGGAACGAACGACTGAGGGAAATAGGCGATCGCATTTCCCTTGTGCCGGACATGGTGGCGGAGATCATCTCCAGCAGTTCGCGCCGTTACGACAGCGAGACGAAAAAGAACGACTACGAGCGCTGCGGCGTGCGGGAATACTGGCTGATCGACCCCGAACGCGAGACGATGACCTTCTATCGTCTACGAGGCGAAAAATTCGCCGAGGTCGCTCCTTCAGATGATCGCTTCAACAGCGAAGCCGTCCCCGGCTTTGCCCTCGACCTGCCACGCGTCCGCGAGACGTTCAAGCCGTGGTAGTATGAGCGCATCAAATCGCAAGTAATCGCGAGCCGGGCCGTTTTGGGCTCCGGCCGCCCCGACCAATCTGGGCCGGTCCATGGAAGTTGGAAGTCTTTTTAACGAATGGGGCCGAGGAAGAACCTTCGGCCCAGCACAGCCTTGCGCGTGAATATGGCGCTACGCGGTGTGTACAGGCGGGGGCGTTCGAGATTTCTGAATTGATCGAAATATCTCGTGGGGACCGGCTATAACCCCGGCTTGGTGGAAGATGAACTCTGCTGCGACGGGCCGGATGGCGAAAGTGCTGGGGTGACTGGCAACGGCCCGTCGGTCAGCGGGCGGCCGAACTCCTGCACCCAATAGGTGCCATACGCGCCGCCCAGCTTCACAGCGATCCCGATCTCCGTGAAAGTGGGGTCCAGGAGATTGGCACGGTGTCCCGGCGAGTCCATCCAGGCGGCCATCACCTCTTTGACTGTGCGCTGCTCCGCCGCAAGGTTTTCACCGATCTTGAGGAATGCGTAGCCGAAGCTCCCGGCCCGTGTCACCACGGTCGATTTGTCGTCCGCGTCGATGTGCTGAAAGAAGCCCCCGTCTATGAGTCGGCAGGCATAGAAATCGGCGATCTGCGACAATGTCGGGTCCAGCCTCAAGGGGCGAAGCCCGGCCTTGGCCCGTTCGCTGTTGACCGCGTCCAGTAGCTCTTGTTTGAGGCGGCTCGGGTCGCTGACCTCAACGCAGGGATCGGAGAGAATGTCTCTGGGAGCCTGGGCGGAGGCCGACCCCAGGCCCGGCAGTGCCGCCAGAGGGATGGAGGATTGGTCCTCGCACCCGGCGCCGAAGGCGAGCGTGATGAGAAGCAGCGAGCCGAGCCGCCGCGAAGTTTTCACAGGGTCGCAGAACACCCGATTCCCAACATCGCGCCAGTGGTTCCGATAAAGGCGCACGCCATGGTAGGCTCAACTTATAGTCTATCCCACATATCGGCTTGAAACAACGGTTGCTCACGCGCAAAACCGAGGATTGCCCGGCGGCGGGGGAGCCTCGGCATCTTGCCGGTGGTTTTCGGAATCAGAAACGTCCCCGTCGGGCTCGTGACGGGGCCTCCGGGGCGGTCTGGATTCCGGCATTCGCCGGAATGACGGTCTTTTCGACGCGGCGTGGGTGTAGTCATGCTCGGCGGCGTAGGTGGGGTCACGACCGGCACCCGGGGTGTACTGATGCTTGGCGGCCGGGCGGATTGTACGGCCCGTATTGTCTGTCGCAGAATGGTCAGTGGATGGCATGTTGCACGGAGCGGCCATTTCGCCGTCGGGAGGTGACAGGGCCGGCCTCCGCCGCATCCCGAGGATGAGGACCGATGGCCTTGGCTGATCAGGAAGTGAAACGCCTTGCGATGGTTGAGCGACAGCTTCGCGGACGGGGGATCACCGACTCGCGGGTTCTCGCCATCATGCAGCGCCTGCCGCGCGAGCGATTCCTGCCGCCTGCATTGGCGGAGCGGGCCTACGAGGACCGCGCCCTTGCCGCCGAGCTTGGCCAAACCATCTCGCAACCTTACATCGTGGCATTCATGAGTCAGGCCCTCCATGTCGAACGGGAACACCGCGTGCTGGAAGTCGGCACCGGCACCGGCTATCAGACTGCCATCCTGGCCCAACTGGTGAACAGGGTCTGTTCCATCGAACGATTGGCGGAACTTTCGGAAACGGCCCGACAGAGGGTCGAGGCGTTGGGTCTGGCGAATGTCACTTACGGTGTCGGCGACGGCACGCTGGGTTGGGCGGAGCATGCGCCCTACGACCGGATCATCGTGACCGCCGCCGCGCCGTGCGTCATCCCTGATCTGCTGGATCAACTCACCGAGGGCGGGCGATTGGTCATTCCCGTCGGTACGGCAGACTCTCAGAGGCTCACCAGCGTAGAGCGGAGAAGCGGCAGGATCATCGAGAGGCCGTCGATCGGCGTGAAGTTCGTCAAGCTCGTCGGAGCCAGGGGTTTTGATGAGTAACGAGTCGGGCATTCGGTGTGTCGTTTGCTTCTTTGCGTCGATTCGAGGAGACTGGGTCGATTGACCGGACCGCCAGTCATCGCTTAACGTCAGGGGATTCATTCATTGTACACACATGCACGATACGATCATTCCAAACCGCGCCCCATGAGGCCCGGCCCGGGTGAATTGGCCGGCGGGCTTCTCCTCGTTGTGGCTGCCGTGGTCATTTCGCTACCCCAAACTGCGGTGGCAGACGACACCGACAAGGCCGAGCAACTCCGAAAAGACCTTCGGCGGATGGTCGAAACCGCTCGCGACAGGGTCTTCCCCGCATTGGTCAATATCCGTGTCTCCACGATCGACTACTGGGGCGGCAAGGAACACAAGGGGGCCTCGGTCGGCAGCGGCACGATCATCTCGACCAAGGGCTATGTCCTTACCAACCAGCACGTGACCAATAAGGGAAAGAAGTTCCGCTGCACCCTTGCCGACAAGCAGGAGATCAGCGCCGAGATGGTCGGAGAAGACCCACTCACGGATCTCGCGGTCATCAAGTTGGATCTCTCCGAACTCGACGCCGCAAAGTCGGCCTTGCCGGTCGCGAGTTTCGGCGACTCGGGCCAGCTCCAGGTCGGTGATCAGGTGATGGCGATGGGCTCGCCTTTTTCGCTCTCCCGATCCGTGACCTTGGGGATCGTTTCCAACACGCGCCGTGTCTTCGGCGGCGGCAGCAACGGCGATGACATTGAGGAGATGGAACTTGAGCAGGGACAGCGCACCGGCCTCTTCACTCGGTGGATTCAGCATGATGCCTTGATCAATCCGGGCAACAGCGGGGGGCCTCTCGTCAATCTCAAGGGCGAAGTCGTGGGCGTGAACGAATTGGGCGGCAGCGGCATGGGCTTCGCCATCCCGAGCAATCTTGCCAAACAGGTTGCCGCCGCCCTGATTGAACATGGCGAAGTTCCACGCAGTTGGATCGGCATCAGCTTCAAGCCGATCGCCAAGACCGGCTTTGATCGGGGCGTGCTCGTCAATTCCGTGGTTGCGGGGAGTCCGTCGGCGGAGGCCGGCATTGAGCCCGGCGATTTGATTCTCAAGGTCAACGGCGAGCCATCGACGCTCCGCTTTGCCGAAGAGATTCCTCCCTTCATGCAGCGCATCGCAGATCAGGCGATCGGCTCAACCTTGCTCATGACCTACGAACGCAAGGGCAAGGCCGTCGAAACCGCGATCGTGACCAGGCGCCTGGAGAAAGACCGGGGCAGCGAGACCGCGTTGCGCTCTTGGGGCATCTCCGTGGCGGAAATCACCTCCAAGATCGCCAGAGAAATGCGCCTCGATGACTGCCACGGCGTTCTGATCACCGGCATCCGTTCCGGCGGCCCCGCCCAGTTGGCCGAACCGCCACTGCGATATGGCGACATTGTTCGAGAGATGGAAGGCGAAACGGTGGCTGACATTGCCGGCCTCGTCGACCAATACAAGCGGATCATGGAGACCGATCCGTTGCCGGAATATCTCCTGGTCCAGTTCGAGCGGCGCGGAAAGCATGAAATCACACTGCTCAAACCCAAGCCCGAGCAAAACGACGATCCGCCCCGAGACCTTCGCAAGGCCTGGATCGGCATCGCGACACAGCCGATTCTTAAGAAGCTCGCCACAAAGCTCGGGCACCCCGATCGCCTCGGATTCCGTATCACGCGCGTCTATCCTCACACCAACGCGGCCCAATCCGATCTGGCGGTCGGCGACATCATCATCGCGCTGAACGGTGAAACGTTACGACCCAAGGGCATGCAGGATGCCGGCCTTCTGGCGCGCCGCATCAGGAAGCTGGACGCCGAGGGTGAAGCGACCTTGACCGTTCTTCGTCAGGGCCAATCCGTGGAGATCAGCCTCCCGCTGGAGCACACGCGCTACGAACCGAGCGAGGCTCGGCGAGACGAGAACCGTGACTTTGAGCTGACCGTGCGCGACGTTACGTTCTTCGATCGCGACGCGAACCAGTGGGGTGAGGACGTCACAGGGGTCATCGTTGTACGGGTCGAAGACGGCGGTTGGGCGGATCTCGGCGGCATCCGCGACGGCGATCTGATTCAGAAAATAGATGAGTACCGTATTCGCAGTCGAAAGAGTTTTCGTCGGGCCATGGAGCGGATCAGCAAGGAGCAGCCGCAGCGCGTCGTGTTCAAGGTTCTCCGAGGCATCCAGACCCGATTCCAATACGTCGAGCCGGAGTGGAAACCCGAGCTCCAACTGAAAGAGCCTCCGACCTCGCAAAGCCAACCCGCCAGCAAGGAGTAACGCCCATGTCTTTCCGCAAGAATCTGAGTCGTCCCGTTCACGTCGCGCTGTTCATCCTGGCCGTCGGATGCACGAGGCAGACGGCCCGCGCAGGGGGTCCGTCTGATTACCAGGCCTTCGTCAACAAGACGGCCCCCGCTCTGGTGACCGTTAAGTTTGTCCTCAAAGTACAGGGTTCCGGCGGCCAGCGCGATATCGAGCGGGAGTTCACCGCCGTCATGATCGGCCCCAGGGGAATGGTGCTTTGCTCCAGCGTCCAGTTGGGTACGTCAAAGCTCATGCGCCGCTTCGGTGGCACCGCCACCCCGACGGACATCAAGGTTCTCATCGGTGAGGATACTGAAGGTGTGGATGCCAAGCTCCTGGCCAGCGATTCCGACCTCGACCTCTCGTGGCTCCAAATCAAGGAGCCTCGTGAGAAGGGTTATGTCTTTGTCGACTTCGCCAACAGCGGAACCGTTCCCGTCGGCGGCGCGCTGCTCACTATCAACCGCATGGACAAGTTCTTCGATCGCGCCCCGCTCCTCAACGTGGGACGCCTCGGCGGCAAGACGCGCAAGCCTCGCGAACTTCTCCTGCCCAGCAGTGGTCTCGACGTGACACCGGGAATGCCCATCTTCGCCGAAGACTGTTCGACCGTCGGGGTCGTTGTGATCCAATCTCCCGATCCCGAAGACACGGCCGCCAATCCGGGCATGGCCGGCCAGAGCACCGCCGCCTTGATCCTGCCGTCTGCCGACGTGATGAAGGCGACCAAACAGGCCAGGGAAACCGCCCTGGAGAGCGAAGAAGATGATGAGGGCGAAACCGAAAGTGCCCAACCATCAGCCACGTCGAAGCCCGCAGGTCAGGGCGCTGGTGACGAGAGCGCAACGGGTCTCTCCACTCCAGAATAGTTGAGCCATGTCGGAGATGTGGGAATCCGCGGATTACGCGGCCTTCAGCGCAGCGTCCGGCCGGTGCGATAGGCATGGAAGTCGCGATGTGGCGTGAAGGCCTCCTGGAAGGCGTTGCCCTGGTGGTCGTGATAGGACTCGACAAACGTGGTTTCCTCGATGGTCTCCAGGCTGCCGGCGGTGGCGGGCCAGCTCTCTCGACCCATGTCCGTTGCCGCAAAGAAACCGGCCCCACGATCGAACAACATCGCGGGCGATCCGAGGACGATCGGCTCAATGCGCGGGTGTGGTTGCGCGCAGCCAGTAGCGAGGCCCAAACCGGATAGTACGACCATGCTCGCAATGAAGCGTGTGATACGTCGCATGCTTCTTCCCCCAATTCCCGCGCCGGAAACGACTTGTCCAGCCATATGAGCAAGCAGTGTGCCGTAGTGCCCATCGCCAGGCCCCAAGCCGATGGCACGGCACAGGATCATAGTCCGCGGTCTCACCAACGGGGCAGGGCGGGCCTCTCCGCATCGTTTTTGTGGTGGACCGGTAACGTAGATCGGGGTGGGCCTGTAACGACCGAGACGAATCTTCGCCTTGTGCGGCTTGGGAGAAGTCTGACGCGGCGTTCTGATTATGAATCGTGGCGCACCACCGACCGCTGAGCCGGCAGGCGCATGGTCAGCCGGCGAGAAGTAGCATGAGCGCCTTCTGGGCATGCAAGCGGTTTTCCGCCTGGTCAAAGATCGCACTATTGCCGCTGCGCGTCACTTCATAGGTAATCTCATCGCCGTAGTGAGCGGGCAGACAGTGGAGGGCCACGCACGCCGGATCAGCTAACCCCAGCAGTTCGGCATTGACCTGATACGTCGCAAAGAGCGCTTTGCGTTTCTCCGCTTCGTCCTCCTGGCCCATACTGGCCCAGACGTCCGTGTAGATGACGTCCGCGCCTTTCACAGCCGTCCTTAAGTCGTTCGTGACGGTGACGTTTCCACGACCAGCCTTGGCGAGGGTCAGGCTCTTTGACAGGGCATCTTCCTTCGGCTCGAAGCCCGGCGGCGTGACGATGGTGACGTCCATCCCGGCCAGCGCCCCGCCGAACATCAGCGAGTGGGCGACATTGTTCCCATCGCCGCTGTACACGAGCTTCAGCCCCGCGAGGCGGCCCTTGCGTTCCTGGATCGTCTGAAGGTCTGCCAGTGCTTGACATGGGTGCGCGTAGTCCGAGAGCCCGTTGATGACCGGAACCGTCGCATGTCTGGCCAGGTCCTCAACGATGTCATGACCGAAGGTCCGAGCCATGATCAGATCGACGAAGCGAGACAGGACGATCGCGATGTCCTCGGTTGTCTCGCGCTTGCCCAGGCTGATGTCACCCGGCGCAAGGTAGATCGCGTGGCCGCCCATTTGCGTCATGCCCGCCTCAAATGAGACGCGAGTCCTCAAGGACGGCTTCTGGAAGATCATCGCCAGGGTCCGACCGTCGAACGCATTGCGATAATCCGCCGGCGTTTGCTTGACGGCTGCGGCCTGATCGAGAATCTGTGTCAACTCCTCGGCCGTCAAGTCAGCCAAGGAGACCAAACTGCGTCCCGTTAGTGATGTGCCCATGCCTTGTTCTTCCCTGGGTTCAATCGCTGAAGACATTCGGGACAGAAAAATCCGTGACACCCGATCAACACCCCGTCCGTCGTCGGAGGTGAAACGCACCCACCCAGGCTTATGCGAGGCGGGGATGGCTTCTCAAAATAGTTTCGAGCTTATCGGCTCCTGAGCCGGCGAGGTCATAGGATACCCGAACGGCCGGTTTGTTGATCTTGATCAGCTTGGTCAGATCAATCGGGGTGCCGATGGCCACGACGTCGCAGGGCGTGGCATTGATCGTCGCCTCCAGGTCTGCGATCTGCCGCTCGCCATAGCCCATGGCCGGTAGAATCTCACGAACATGCGGATACTTTTCGAAGGTCGTCTTGATGGAGCCGACCGCATAGGGCCGCGGATCGACGAGGGTCTTCGCGCCGTTTTCCCGGGCTGCGATGGCGGCGGCGCCATATCGCATTTCTCCATGGGTGAGCGTGGGACCATCCTCGATCGCCAGGACCGCTTTGCCTCGGCAAAGTTCGGGAGAAGAGCAGTGGATGGCGGAGTCGGCTCGGATCACCCGTGCCTTGGGGTTCATTTCCTGAGCGTTGGCCTCGATCGCTCGGATATTCTGCTCCTCTGCGGTGTTGACCTTGTTGATCAGAATCACGTCGGCCATGCGGAAGTTCGTTTCGCCCGGATAATAGGCTGCCTCGTGGCCGGCGCGGTGTGGATCGGCGACGGTGATCATCAGGTCGGGCCTGTAGAACGGCATGTCGTTGTTGCCGCCGTCCCACAGGATCACGTCCGCCTCGGCCTCGGCAGCGGCGAGGATTCGCTGGTAGTCGATCCCGGCAAACAGCAGGTTGCCGTTCTGAATGTGTAGCTCGTATTCCTCGCGCTCCTCGATCGTGCACTGATAGCGATCCATGTCCTCCGTCTCCGCGAAGCGTTGGCAGACCTGTTTGGTCAAATCCCCATAGGGCATGGGATGGCGAATGACGGCGATCTTTTTGCCCATCGACTTGAGGACTGCGGCGACCTTGCGTGTGGTCTGGCTCTTGCCGCAACCGGTCCGAACGGCACAGACGGCGACGACGGGTTTGCCGGATCGGAGCATGGTCTGCTCACTGCCGGCAAGTTGGAAATCGGCTCCGGCAGCATTGACCCGTGAGGCCATGTGCATGACGTAGTCGTGCCGAACGTCGGAGTAGCTGAAGACGACGAGGCGGATTTCTTGTTCGGCAATCAGGCTCTCGAGTTTTTCCTCTGGATGAATTGGGATGCCCTGGGGATACAAATCGCCGGCCAACTGGGGCGGGTAGGTCCGGCCCTCAATGTCGGGGATCTGTGTCGCGGTGAAGGCCGCGACGTGATAAAGCGGATTTCCGCGATAGCAGCAGTTGAAGTTATGAAAGTCGCGCCCCGCGGCGCCCATGATGAGTACCCGAACCGGGTCTGATCCTCCTTGCATCTTCTTCTCCAGGCTGGACAACTTGAGCCTCGCCTCACCCCCGCGGATGCTACGACTCCGCGTCAGCCGACAACAGCACCGGGGCGATTCGCTCCAGGGCCCAGTCGATATCTTTCCGATCGATTACCAGCGGCGGGGCGAAGCGAATGACGTCTTCGTGAGCATCTTTGCAGAGAATGCCCTGCTCCATGAACTTGTCACAGAACCATCGGGCCTTGGGGTATTCCGGCTTGATCTGCACGCCGATCAACAGGCCGCGGCCGCGGATTTCCTGAACGGCCGGAGCGCCGATCACCTTGAGCTTCGACATGAAGTGAGCGCCCAGCTCCCTGGCCCGCTTCTCCAGGCTGTCGTTCTTGATCATGTCAATCGCCACGCGAGCGACTGCACAGGCCAGCGGATTGCCACCAAAGGTCGAGCCATGATCGCCGGGCTTGAAGACGCCCATGATCTCTCGTGAAGCGAGTACGGCGGAGATCGGCAGGATGCCGCCTCCCAGCGCCTTGCCCAGACACATGACGTCCGGGCGGGCTTCGTCACCCTCGTGATGCCAGGCAAAGCGATCGCCTGTGCGACATAGCCCGGTCTGTATCTCATCAGCGATGAACAAGATGCCTCGTTCCGAGCAGATCTCGCGAACTTCCCTGAGATATCCCTCAGGTGGGACCCGGATGCCGCTCTCGGCCTGGATGGGTTCGATCAGCACGGCGGCCGTGTTCTCATTGATGGCACCGCGAAGCGCGCCGGCATCGCCGAAGGGAACCAGTGGAAAGCCGGGAGTGAACGGCCCGAAGCCCTCGCGGTATTGAGCGTCGCTGCTGAAACCGACGATCGTGGTCGTGCGGCCGTGGAAGTTTCCCTCGGCACAGATGATCTCGGCCTGGTTCGACCGAATGCCCTTGTTCGTATATCCCCACTTGCGGGCAGCTTTGATCGCGGTCTCGACGGCCTCGGCGCCGCTGTTCATCGGCAGCACGGCGTCATAGCCTGCCAACTCGCACAACTCCTGGCAGAACGGGCCAAGCTGATCGTTATGAAAAGCCCGAGAGGTCAGCGTGACCTTGTTGAGTTGCTTGGTCGCGGCGGCAATCAATCGTTCATTGGAATAGCCGAAGTTCAGGGCCGAGTAGGCGGCGAGCATGTCGAGGTATTTCTTCCCTTCGACGTCGGTGACCCAGCAGCCCTCACCGGATTCGATGATGACCGGCAGCGGTGAATAGTTGTGCGCGCCATAGCGATCGGCGGTTTGAAGATGTTCGGCGGTCTTGGATTCCTGTGTGATCGTGCTCATCGCTTTCCTATTCCATATTGTGGGTGTCGATGGCGTCGGACGCCATTCTGCTCGAAACGACCATCGGAGATTATGCTACACAGGATGAACACCCTCTTGCAACCCGGCCTATTGGCTCGCAAGGGCGACATGTGCCGTAAATGGCCGTGCCGTGGGGCTGGGCCGGCTTGACGAGCCGGTGCAGGTTTCTTAGGGTTCGTGGCTTGTGCGAGTCTCGAAGGGAGGAGGTACATTGTCAACGAATCTCGTCACCGGGGCGACCGGGCTGCTGGGCAGCCACATCGTCGAGCAACTTCGTCGACGCGGTCGATCCGTGCGCGCCTTGGTGCGATTCGGGTCGAACGTCGACTGGCTCAAGGCCCAGGGGGTGGAACTCGTCGAAGGTGATCTGTCGAATCGAGATTCGGTCGAGCGGGCGTGCCAGGGCGTGCAGTGTGTCTATCATGCCGCCGCCCGGGTTGGAGACTGGGGGCCGTGGAAAGAGTTCGTCAGTATCACGGTCGACGGCACCAACAATCTTTTTGACGCGGCCGAGAAGACCGGCGTCCCCCGTTTCATTCACGTCAGTTCCATCAGCGTGTATGGCCATCGGAATGAACCCGGCCTGGTGATCGATGAGACGGAGCCGTTGGGCGTCAAAGTCCACAAGTGGTCCTACTACACTCGGGCCAAGGTCATGGTTGAAGAGGAACTCCGTCGAAGGCAGCAGTCGGGCAGCAAGGTGAAATATACGGTGATCCGCCCGAGTTGGCTCTATGGTCCGCGCGACCGGGCCACGGTCGCCAGGCTCGCCGCGATGATCCGGTCGGGCAAGGCCAAGTTGCTCGGCGATGGAAATAACCGCTTGAACGTCGTCTATGCGGGAAACGTTGCCGAGGCGTGCATCCTCGCGGCCGACAACCCCAGCGCAGTCGGCCAAGCCTACAATTGCAGCAACGATGGTGAATTGACACAACGCCAGTATTTCGATCTGCTGGCCGACGCCCTGGGAGCGCCTCGCGTGACCGCAACGGCTCCGTTCAAGGCGGCTTACGGCGTCGCGTTTATCCTCGAATGCATGGGCCACCTGTTTCGCTGGAAGAAGCCGCCGATGATCACACGCTATGCGGTATGGCTGATGGGCCGGCAGACTTTTTTCTCCGCCGAGAAGGCTCGGGAAGAACTCGGCTGGCAGCCGACCGTGTCATACGAAGAGGGCATTCCCCTCACCGTGCGCTGGTTCGACGGCGTGCAGAACAACAAGCATTCTCCGAAGGCCCTGGCATCTTGAGGCCGCGCAGCACAACTGGCCAGCCCAAATCTCTGGCGATGATTGTCTTGCAGGTGGCCCCGCGCCGGCGTGAATGATGAACCCTCCAGCGGAAAACCCGACCATCGGAGTCCTGGGCATCATCCGCCGCGACGGACAGTTGCTGGTAATTCAGCGTGCCAAGGGCGTGTCGGTACCACTGGCATGGTGTTTTCCAGGTGGGCACATCGAGGAAGGTGAAACGCAGGCCGAAGCCCTCGTGCGGGAGATGCGCGAGGAGATCAACGTCATCGTCAAGCCTGGCGAACACTTGATGACCCAGACCAAACACGATGGGCGGCTGGTGCTTCACTGCTGGTCGGCAACGATTGTCTCGGGTCGGCCGATTCCCAATCCTCTTGAGGTGGCGGACGTGCGTTGGATGACACCGGGCGAAATCCGCAGACATGCAGGCATTCTACCCGGCACGACGGAGATTCTGGAACGGGTCAGCTTGTAGGCCGAGCGGCTCGCCAATCGATCGGAGTCGCACGTTGAGAATCGGTTAAGAACCTGCGATGTCCGTTCCGCCATACGTTGCCAAGAGGCCCGATTATCTGCCAGAGGCGTCACATTCTGCCACGGCGGAGATGGCCTGTTCGTCGACGTCGGCTTCCAAACAATCACTTCCGGCGTCCCGGTTCCGGCGTTGCCGCCGGTCCAGGGCGGTGAAAGTCCACAGGCCCCCGAGCCCCAGCAGCAGCGCGACAAGAAATGCGACGGGACCGTAGTTCATGTAGAGCAGCGTGCCTAGAAAAGGCATGGTCAAGCCTCTGAGGCCGGTCAGAAACACGTGTGTGCCCATGTAGATTTCAGCTTTGTCGCTGTCGGCGAAATGCAGGTGTCCCAGGTTCCATGCGATCGCACCGCCGCCCTTGCCGAGGCCCTCAAACAGCCGCGATAGGGCCACGAAGGTCACGGCCAAACTAAACGCGGTCATCGAGTCCAGGTCCGGATGAAGGAAAATCACCATCGCTGCAAGACCGCCGAAGAGGGCGGCACCGCACCACGCGGCCGCATTCAGCACGCGGAAGCGGACGACGCCCACGCGGTCGAACAGGCCCGCCCAGAGCATCAACGACCCCATGATCAAGACCCTCGGCAGAATCTCCAGCAGATTGCCGCTGTGATAGTATGAAAGTCTCAGTTGCTTGGTCACCATAATGGTCATGATCGGCATGATCATGATGTTCGCGGAGCCGAGCAGCGTCATCGCCAGAAGGTAGCGGCGAAAGTCCCCGTCGCGGCGCACGACGTCGATCGCCGCGCGCAGCGGCCCGAAGAAACCGCGTGGACCTGACCGGCCTCTCGCGCTGCTGCGACGGGCGAGCGCGGACAATTCCGCCTTCTCCCCACGAACGTGCATTCTGCGCAGCATGAGGATGGCCCAGGCGCCGATCAGAGCCGTGATGGGGTATGCGTAGGCATAAATCCGTGGATTGAGGTCGAAGAGCAGGGATGCAGCAGAAACCGTGCCAATGGCGAGCGAGAAACGCACGAATTGCAGCCGGGCGGCGATCCGTCCCCGTAGCCTGGCGGGGTAGTTGTGTTTCCAGAGTCCGGACCGAACGGTCATGCACCCTGATAGAAGGATGCGTGCCAACGCGATCTGGCCGGCGAAGATCCATCCGCCGAACTCATTGACCGGAACCATCGCCACTGAACCGATCATCGCCGTGGTGCCGACGGCGAGCGTCATGAACAAGGGCAGCTTGCGGCGGCCAGTGGCGAGCGCCCCCCAGACGAGGCCCAGGAGATTGGCGAACATCGGCGTGGCCATCACGATGGTGATCAGCCACGGCCCGGCGTCGAAGGTCTTGGCGACGACGATGGAAGAGACCGAGCCCTCGAACATGCCTGCGAAGATGCCCCAGAGGAGCAGGTGCCGCACTTCGATCAGGTAGTTGCGGCGCGCCATGAACGGCACGCGCTGAAGGCCGAAGATGTCCAAGGATCGATTGGTCTCCTGTTGTCCGGGAGTTTCCCGAACCGCGCATTATAGCAGGCCGGCGCTGCCGTACACTGTCACAAAACGTCCGACGTCCGCGCCGACGGAACCCCGCAATTCATCATGCCGGTCTTTCTTACTGGTCTTCGTCTGCCGGCTCCGGTTCGTGCCGCAGGACCTGGCCGAGGTGGAGACGAAAGACGACTTGAGCCGGCAGGTCTACCCGTCTCGAGAATCCCGGCGGCGCATCACGTCCCATGACGTACACGGGCTCACCGGCGACGCGGCATCGGAGCACGGTATGGATTCGGCCATCCACGTCGAATGAGGCCGCAATCTTCAGATCATCAATGGTGGCGCCGGGCGCGACACGGTCAACGATGCCGCGGGCATCAACCGCCGCATCGTAGGCTGTCTCCGATGAACCGCCCGCCGAATGTTCGCTTGATATTTCCTTCATGAGGGCAACGCCCATGACCAGCATGAATCGCGTGCCCAGGTGGAGGTCGAAGGCCTCTTCCGCACTCAGCCCGTAGGCCGGATAGTAATTCGGTTGGGTTTTGCCCACGATGACGTGGTAGGGTTCCTCGCCGCGCCCTGAAAGATCGGCGGTGAATTCAAAGAGCACCGTCGGGCCCTCGCCCTCCAGGGGCGATCGCGGGAAAAGGGCGGGGTTGACCAGCGTTTTCGGCGCGGCCGATCCGAGCTGATCGGCGAGATAGAACAGCGCGTAGTTCCGCCATTCATCGAGGTTTTGATCTTCAGGCGGCAGGGTGGGCGGCTCCATCACTGAATGATCTTAAAGGGTCGGCACCGTCGGGCAATGGTTCTATAATCCAGTCGCCGGGGAAAGAGAGCTTCCGAGGCGAACTGTCGCGAGGCGCAAGAGTGTCGGACGAGGACCGGGTACACAACGGAGGCGGCAGGGGGCAGGGTCCGCACGCGCGACGTGTGCACCTTGCTTGTCCGCAGTGCAAGGCGCGATACACACCTCGAGATCCCACCGCCGGGCGTCGCGTTCGCTGTTATCACTGCGGGCACGTCTGGCGCGATGAACAACAGGCATTACGCGGCGTTCTCGGCGCATTGGGAGAGGCCGCTTCGGCTTGGACCGAGTTGGGCTCGACCATGATCGGCGCCGCCGACCACGCCTCGACGATGGGGCACCTCGTCTCCAAGTCGATTCCTGCGACGAGACCACCGGCCCGTGAGTGGGTCGGTCGAAGGCTGGGACGGTACAGAATCAAGGCCGTTCTGGGACAGGGGGCGATGGGCTACGTCTATGAAGCTCTGGATACCGATCTCCATCGGACCGTTGCGCTGAAACTCCTGCCGCAGAAATCGGAAAGTCCGCAGTCGTCGCTGGCTCTGCGCATGTTTCTGCAAGAGGCCAAGACCGTCGCCAATCTCCAACACCCCAACATTGTGACCATCTATGAAGTCGGCCAGGAAGACGGCCTGCACTTTTTTGCCATGGAGCGCGTTGAGGGCGTGACTCTGCTGCACCTCGTGCGGCAGCGCGGCGCCTTGCCCGCCGACCAGGCCTGTTATTTGATCGCCCATGCCGCCAGGGCCTTGGCCGCCGGTCATGCGATGGGAGTCGTTCATCGTGACGTGAAGCCGGGCAACATCATGATCGACAAGGCCGGTCGCGTGAAAGTGACGGACTTCGGCCTCGCCGACGTCGGCGGCGCCGAGGAAGATGAGGCGCTGAGCAACCAGGCTTTGGGCACGCCGGGCTGGATATCGCCCGAAGTTGCGCGGCAGGAACCGGCGACGCCGGCCAGCGACATCTACGGCCTCGGTCTGACGCTTTACTACGCCCTGACTGCCAAGCGGTTGATCCGCGCGGAGTCGGCCGCCGACATGATCCGAAAGCAGTGTGATGCCAAGAGCATCCGGCGGGAAGACTTGCCCGAGGCTTGGCCGCCCCGGCTCCGAGACGTCGTGGTCCAATGCCTGCAAGCCGATCCGGCACATCGCTATCAATCGGCAGACACGCTTGCCGCCGACCTGCTCCGCGCCCTCGCCACCGACGGCGGCGACGCAACGATGATTCTCAATCGTGAGCACCGCGAGGCGCGCCGCGGCGTCCCTGTCATGGCCGGCTGGATTGTTGCGGCCTTGATCGCCCTGGCCGGCCTTGCCTACGCCGCTTGGCATTACTTACTGTGAATCGCAGATGGCCTCCGCCTGGCGCACAAGGTCCGCCGTGATTGCCTCGATTTTCCCGTCAGCCGTCGCCTGGGCCTCAACCAAATCATCACCGGATTCGTGAACCAGGATGTAGAACTTGATCTTCGGTTCCGTCCCACTGGGCCGTGCGATGACTTTTGTGCCCTCGGACAGCGTGAACTGGATCACATCGCTGGCCGGCAGATCGTATTGCCTGAGCACCCTGCCGGAGGCGATTTCCCGATCAACACCCGTTAAGAAGTCGGCCTTCGCAACGACAGGCAGGCCGCCGATGGTTCGTGGCGGCTGCTCGCGAAACCGGTGCATGATCGTCTGGATCAGGTCGCCCCCTCGCTTGCCCGGCATGACGATGCTCCTGGCGCCCTCCTGGAAGTAGCCGTGTTTGCGGTATAGACCCTCAAGAACTTCGTAGAGTCCACTTCCTTGAGCAGCGGCAAACGCCGCCATCTCGGCGATGAAAGCCGAACTGGTGACGGCATCCTTATCACGAACAAAACCGGCCGGAAGGTAGCCGTAGCTTTCCTCCGCCCCGAAGATGAACGTCTTGCCTGGCGATTCGGCCGTTCCTTCCGTGTCGTACTGAAGGAGCTTTTGACCGATCCATTTGAAGCCGGTCAGGGTCTCGACGACCTCGGCGCCGTAAGACCGGGCCACGGCCTTCATCAACCCGCCGCTGACGACCGTGCTCAGGACGACGCCGTTCCGGGGAAAGCGCCCGGCCGCGGTAAGTCGGCCGCAGATGTAATCCGCCAACAGCGCGCCGATACGGTTCCCACTGATCAGGACAAACTCACCATCACGCCGCCGAACGGCAATACCAACTCGGTCGCCGTCGGGGTCCGTGCCGATGACCAACGCCGCGCCGCGCTCTTTCGCCAATGCGATGCCCATTTGCAAGGCTGCGGCTTCTTCCGGGTTCGGCGACGTCACGGTCGGAAACTCACCATCCGGCGCGGCCTGTTCGGGCACTTCCATCACCCGCTCAAATCCGCGCCGCTTCAGGGCCTCTGGAATGAGCGTCGCGCCGGTCCCGTGCAAAGCGGTGTAGACGATCCCCAACCGCTTACCCTCTTCGCGACAAATCTCCGGACAAAGGCACGACGCCTGCACGGCATCGAGGAACGGCTCATCGACGTCGCGGCCGATCCGCCTTATGAGGGGGTGATCGCGGCCGTCGCTCTCGCTCAGCGTCCTCACGTTGGCGAAGCCCCCCACGCTGCGAACCTCCTCGATGATGCGGGCATCATGAGGCGGGACGACTTGCCCGCCATCGGTCCAGTACGCCTTGAAGCCGTTGTACTGCGGCGGGTTGTGGCTCGCCGTGATGACGACGCCCGCCGTACAACCCAGGTGGCGCACGGCAAATGACAACTCCGGTGTGGGGCGCAATGAATCGAACAGATAGGCGGCGATGCCATTGGCCGCCATGACCGAGGCCACCCGCCGGGCAAAGACATCGCTCATCCGCCGGCAATCGTGGGCAATCGCGACGCCAGCCTTCTTGCTGGACGCACCCTGTCGGGCAACGTAGTTGGCCAGGCCCTGGGCCGCTGCGCCGAGGGTGTACACGTTCATCCGATGGATGCCCGCCCCGATCACGCCGCGCAGGCCCCCCGTGCCGAACTCGAGCGGGCGGTAGAATCGGTCGGTCAACTCCCGTTCGCTGCGCGCTTCAACAAGTTCTCTGATCTCCTGCTTGTCAGCCTCGTCGATGGCAGGGTCGCTGAGCCAGGCATCGACGGCAGCACCAATGGACGGATCCAACATCTTATTGCGCCTCTCGGGAAGAATCTATCGTCGGCAGGCGGGTCGCGAAAGGGCAAGCGGCTGTTCAGGCCGATCAGCGGTGGTTCGCAGCGTCACCGTCGTTCGGGAAACCCCCGCGAGCAGGTCGGTCCACGGCGCCGGGTCCAGCGACCACCGACCCCGACCTTCAGGTCGCTCTTGGCGCCTGTGGGATGGGTTTCCAACCGGCACGAGGCGCGGGCCACACACTTGAATCGCAGTATGTGGGAGGGGGCCGAATCGCCAGGACGGCGTTGCACGCGCGCAGGGAGACGCCTAGAATGGCGAGTCGCAATCGACGGCGCCTTCTCGATTGTGCTCGCGGATTGCGAGCGGCAACATTGCCGTCGGGCGATTAGCTCAGTTGGCCAGAGCGTGCGGATCACACCCGCAAGGTCGCAGGTTCGAGCCCTGCATCGCCCAGTCTTCCGAACCATCGCGGTACAAGTCGCTACGATTCTCACTGGGCGGGTCGCGCAGGAGTGTCGCGACGAACTCGCCGATGGCGGCGCGTCCTGCGATGACTGATGATCATCACCGCGAGCATCAGGGCGGCGGGAGCGCCGAAGAAGCCACTGCAAAAGTCGTTGGCGGGCATCACGGCCGGCTCGCCTGCTGTCGGCGTCGTCGGCGCCGTCGTCGCCGCTTGAACCGTGATGATGACCGATGCGGTTGACGTGCAACCCGTTGAGCCGGTGACGGTGAGCGTGGCCGTGTAGACTCCCGCCGGGAGGGGGCCGTAGGTCGGATTGGGCAAGGTCGAGGACTCACCGCCGGGGTTGTCCGGCAGAGTCCATTGATAGGCATACGGCGGCGTCGTTCCGACCGCGGCGGGGTGGGCGCCGAGCGGGATGCTTTGCCCCACGGCGATGGTGGTGTCGTTTCCGGGGCGGGCCTCGACGGGCTTGACGCCACACTCATCGGGAATCAGGTCGCCATTGCAATCCTGGCTCGTGCCATTGGCAAGGTCTGCGAGGTCCAGAGCGCCGTTGTTGTTGCAATCGCGACAGGCGTCTCCAATTTCGCCGCCGACGCTGTTGGCTTGATCGGCGTTCGGTGTGATCGGGCAGTTGTCCAGGCAATCGGGCACGCCGTCGCCGTCGGAGTCAGTCGCATCGTTGGCGCCGGCGCACAGATCGCACCCATCGGGTACACCGTCGCCGTCCGCGTCACTGAGATCGTCCGCGCCGGGGCAGATGTCGCAATCATTGGGCACGCCGTCGCCGTCACCATCGGCGTCGCATTCGTCGGCCATTCCATTGCCGTTGCAGTCGGGCTCACAAACATCGAGGATCATGTTGCCGTTGCAGTCCTCCGCCTGCGCGTCGTACACGATAAAGGCGTTAAGGAATGCCTCCCCGCCGCAGGTTGCCGTGTCGATGTTGACGGGCTGCAAGTCAAAGACCACCGAGCCGAAGCTCGCGGCATCGTTGAAGTCCGAGGCCGTGAACTCGATCCGCTCGCTGTCCGGCATTATCCCGTTCATCGCCGGACAAGATCCTGCGCCGCTCACAAAGGCGAACGTATTAACCGGGGGGAAATGGATGCTCACATTGACTGCCTGGAGAAGCGGCTCGAAGTCGCCCGACGCCACGACGAACAGCTTGACCATCGAGCCCTGGACGGCGCGGGGTGGATTCAGTAGCGTGAAGGTCTCCTTCTGTCCATCGACGAGTCCGACAAAAGTCGGCGACGCGGCGGAGTAGCGGAACTCGCGATCGTCGGACAGCCCATTCTCGTTGCAGTCCGTGCAGGTGTACACGGCGAAGTCGTCGACGTACCACCCCTCCACGCCGCCGTCGCAGTTCGTGTTGAAGTCGAAGCGAACCTCCAGCGTGTCACCGGCATTGACCATGCCGGCAAGGTCCACCACCGACGTTCCCCAATCCATACCGACACCGCTCCAGGCTTCTTCACCCGCCGCCGGGTTGTTGCTGCCCTGGGCGATCGAATTGAGCCGGGCGTTGTACGGGTTGAAGACGATCGCCGTGCGCGGAACGGCCTGCCAGGAGCCGCCATTGACCCGGATGCGGATGTTCCCGCCATCCCAGCCGCCTTGGCAGGCCACGTGATGAACAAACGACAGGAGCGGGTGTTCCATGACGGCCGGCATGTTGATGACCGGGCTGAACAATGAGTGCGTCGCCGATTCATCCACCACCGCGCAATCGCCGTCGGCCTTGTTCGCGACGAAGCAGACCGTGCCGGTGCGATCGAAAGGAAGCGGTTCTCCGAGCAGGACCCAATCGACGGGAACCGCCGGGCCACTGTTGCCGACCGTCCAACCCTGATCGCCGTTTTCAAAATCATCGGCGAAGATCGTGACCGCGCTTGGGCACGACGGCGGATCGTCAGGCAGGAGGACCGTGTCCGCCCCAGGCAGCGGAGGAGCGCCGCTTCCGCAACGGCCCGGCGTGTTCATCTCCACGGCCAGCAGGGCCTTTTCGACCTCGTCGGCGTCGTCGGCGGTGAAAATGCTCGATGAGGGTAATCCGGTCGACGGATCGTTGGGGGTTGTTCCGACGAGGTCGGCGGCGGCCTGATTCAGGGCCGTGAATGCGGCCTGAAAATCGGAGGTCGGTGTCAGGTAGACCGTCAGTGCGCGATACCACACGGCGCCGGCCTTGATCGGCCCGATGCCGGTAACAGTAAACCCATTGAACGTCTTCCCATCGGTCAGCATCGCAAAGGCGTGGTTGGGAATGCCGCTGCCGCTGTGGACGCCGCCGTTGTCACCCCCACCGGGGCCGCCGCAGGTCTGCAACTCGCTGTTAGCCCTGTCCGGGTGTCCCTTGCACGTCGGATCCCACATGTCCCGAATCGCATTGCCGCCGAACCCGGCGTCTTCACCGATGAGCCACCGCACGCCGTCGGAGAAATTGCTGCCGCCGAAGGGGCCGTTCTCGCTGCACATCGTGCGGAGGCCGTTGGGCGCATCCAGGCCCGGATTGGTTGGAGGCGTGGGCCAGGCATTCGGGTCGACGACGCCGGCAATGGCGGCGCCGCCGTTGAACAAGTCGATCAATTCTCCAAAGACATCGGAATAGGATTCGTTCAGTTGGCCGGACTGATTCTGATAGATGAGGTCGGCGGTGAATTGGGTCACGCCGTGGGTGTACTCATGGCCGACCACGTCGTCAGCGGCGACACCCGTGCAGAACACCATTCGCGAACCGTTCCAAAAGGCGTTCGGGCAAGTAATCACCCCACTGCCCAACCTCACGGTTGCGTCGATGAACTTCCCGCGATCGTCGATGCTGTCGCGGCCGAAGGCCCGGAAGTAGTAGTCGTAGGTGTCACCCAGATAATCGTAGGCCTTATCTACGTCGACAATGCCGGTCGCCGCTTGCCCTTCCACGCGGACCAGCGTGCCCGGGAAAATCGGTCCCCCCTCCGCATCGCTGACCCTGCGAACTCTCGCCGTGTGGATCATGCTCCAGCGATCGAGAATCGCGGCGGTTTGGGCATCGACGAAGAACGCCTCCATGATGCCCGCGGGCGAGTCCTGCAAGACGACGTGATAGGCCAGGTGGGCCCCGATTGCCGGGTCGCCATACCAGCCCGGGTCCACGATCACCAGGTCGGATTGCACGACGTTTGGCGATGCCTCCGCCAGCGCCTTCCGCGCCACGTCCACGGCCGCATCGGCCTGAATCGTCGGCACAGTCGGCAGGTCATCGGGAACGGGAAAGAACTCACCATTGGCCACCCGGAACGCGCCGTCGCCCGATTGGTGGACCTTCAAAACGCCACCGAAGACGGGGATGCCGTGGTGTATCTGCCGGTAGGTCGTGTGCGTTTGACCCAGCGGGCCGATCTCCGCCTTGTCCACGACAAGCTGGGTCGCAGGGTCCGAAACGCCGAAGAGCCGGCCGTGCTGCCGGAAGAACTCGATCGGTTCGGCGACGGCTCGGCCTGCTGCCGTGCGCACGGCAATGGCCCCGCCGTCAGCCGAAGTGACGAATCTGGCACGGCCCGTCACCCGTGATCGGGTGATTCTGAGGCCGTCGGCCTCTTCGGTGTCCTGGGCGGCGAGGTTGCCGGCGGCGAGAAGCATTAGGGCAACGGCCAGGGCGGTTCGGCCAATCCATCCGTGGGTGGTGATTCGGCTCTGGGGGGACATCCGTTCGTCTCCTCGTCTTGTGGTCTTCCCCCACGCGTCACCATCGACCGGGCTGATTTCCCATTCCACAACCCCCTCTGTGGGCGGGCTCGGGCTGATCCTGGTGATGGCGAAGTCACAGTTCGCGCCCCATGGCGGGGCGTCTGGGCAGGCTCGCCCCTGTATTATACACCCTCACGAAGTGTCTTGAAGGCCTCGAGGAACTCCGCCATCGTTTTCTCGTGGCCGCGGTCGGTGGGGTGATAGTAGGTCTTGTCGACACCCAGGTAGTCTTGAGAGACGATCCCGCCCGGGGCGTCGTGGGCATACTTGTAGCCCTCACCATGCCCCAGGCGCTTGGAGCCGGTGTAGTGGCTGTCACGGAGGTGCCTGGGAACCGGGATCGTCCGACCTTCCCTGGCGTCCTTCGCGGCGGACCAGATGGCCATGGCGCTGGCGTTGGATTTCGGAGCGCAGGCGATGTAAATCGCCGCCTGGGCCAGCGGAAGTTGGCATTCGGGCAGGCCGACAAACACCGTGACCTGCACGGCGGCGTTGGCCAGCACCAGCGCCATCGGGTCGGCGTTGCCCACGTCCTCGGCAGCACAGATGACGATCCGCCGGGCGATGAACCGGGGGTCCTCGCCGGCCTCCAACATGCGTGCCAGCCAATAGACCGTCGCGTCCGGGTCGCTTCCCCGCATGGATTTGATGAGCGCGCTGGCGGCGTCGTAGTGCTCGTCGCCCGTCCCGTCATAGACGATGGCCTTTCGTTGAATCGAGTCCTGGGCGATCGCCAGCGTGATGGATCGCGATGGAGAAGCCGCCTTGGATGATGCGGCCTCGGTCTCCGGTTGAGACAGGATGGCAACTTCGATGGCGCTCAGGGCCCGCCGCGCGTCGCCGTCACTGGCCTTGGCCAGGAAATCGAGCGCTTCATCGGTGATGGTGGGGCCATAGCCGCCCAGCCCGCACTCGGCGTCGGCCAAAGCGCGGCGCATCAGCGTCCTGACGTGCGCCTCACTGAGCGGCTCAAACTGGAAAATCTGGCTGCGCGAGACCAGGGCGGAATTGACCGTGAAGAAAGGATTCTCCGTGGTCGCGCCGATGAGGATGATGATGCCGTCCTCAACGTCGCCGAGCAGAACGTCCTGCTGGGCCCGGTTGAAACGATGAATCTCATCGAGGAACAGGACCGTACGCTGCTCACCGGTTTCAAGGCGCTCGCGGGCCCGCGCCAAGACCTCACGAACCTCCTTCACACCAATGGCCGCGGCATTGGCCGACTCAAAAGCCGCCGCGGTTCGACCGGCGATGATCTCCGCCAGGGTGGTCTTTCCCGTACCGGGCGGGCCGTAAAAGATCGCGCTGGCCAGCCGGTCGGCGTCGAGCAGCCGGCGGAGGAGTTTACCCGGGCCGAGGAAATGCTCCTGGCCGACAAACGCTTCGAGGGTGGCCGGCCTCATGCGCACTGCCAGCGGCTGAACCCGTCGCAGGGCGTCTTCTCGCTGTTTGGCGAAGAGATCCATGGGGCTTCATCATAAACGCAGGGCGATTAGAAAGCAGCGAGGATTGTGTAATGGCCACACCGCGTCTCAGGTATTATCCTTCCTCAGGGAGATCGCCGTCGTGTGGGGAACCGCCGACACGAGGGAATGAGCCGTTTAGCCGAGACCCAACGGGGAGCGCTTCGACCGTTGGCCTGGTCATCGAGGAGATTCGCATGCCCGAGATGTTGACGAACGGCGAGGCGCTTTCGATGGCGACGCCTTCGATGAGGGCGCCGTTGCGGGAATATGCCGACCTCCTCGCGGGGCTTGGCGGTGACAACCTCCTGGGGCTGACGGCCTTCGGCGCCGTGTTGGGGGAGCACTTCGATCCGCAACGCATGACCGCCGGCAGCGTGATGGTCCTCCGCGAGATCGACCTCGGTTTGCTGCGGCGCATCGCGGAGTACGGGCCCAAGCTGGGCAGCAAACGGATCACGGCGCCGTTGGTGATGACCCCGGCCTACGTCACGGCCTCATTGGATTCGTTCCCACTCGAACTGCTGGAGATTCATCAGCGGCACCTGACCCTGCTCGGGGAAGACCATTTTGAAACGCTGCGGTTCGAGCCGGATCACCTGCGGCTGCAATGCGAGCGGGAGTTCAAGCGAATCCTTATTGGGTTGAGGCAGGGGTTGCTGGGGGCCGGCACGCGTGAGGACGTGCTCGATGAGCTGGTGGTGGATACCGGTCAACATCTGCTGCGGACGCTGCGCGGCCTGCTGTGGCTCAAGGGTCTGAAAGAACCCCTGGCCAGAGACCGGGTCCTGGCGGAAACCGAGCGGCTGACCGGAGGCGCGCTGGCGGGCATCCGTGGCGCGATCGAGTCAGCCGGCGTGCAAGGTTGGGGACAGTTTCAGGCGCTGTATGCCGACGTCGAACGACTCGCGGCCGTCGCGGATCAACTGTAGAACCACGGCGATCCGATCCATGACAACGGGGACAAGACGATCAATCAGACAGGGTGTGAGCGAATCAAAGGCTCGCCGTTTGGCGGCCCGCAAAGAGTTCCAAAATGAGTCCTGAGGTGCGGCGCTACATCCAGGGTATGACGACTCTGCTCATCGCGGGCCTGATGTCGGGATTGGTTTCACCATTTGCCGCCTTCGCCCAGCCGACCGACACGCCGCGCACCGGCATCATCGACATGGCCGGCGTCGTCGACGCCAAGACCGAAGCGGGGCTCAACAATTGGCTGCTGGAGTTGGAGAAAAAGACCGGAGCACAGTTGAAGGTTTTGACCATCGACTCGACCCGCGGGCGGGATACGCATTCCTACGCGATGGAAACGGCCAAACGATGGCGCCTCGGCAGCGAGCAAGAGGACAATGGCGTGTTGGTCGTGATCGTCGTCGCGGACCGGCGATACGCGATTGTCGTCGGCGAGGGAATCGAAGACACGCTGCCGGATTTGTACACCGACACGATTGCCAAGAAGTATTTTGTCCCGAACTTTCGGCGCGGTGACTATGCCACCGGCGTCTTTCAGGGAACCGTGGCCCTGGCGACTAAGATTTCCGCCGATGCAGGCGTGCAACTCTCGGGCACGCCGCCGGTGCCGAAGCGCGGTTCTGGAAGGCGCGCCCGGCGCAGTCACGGCGGCGGCATCCCGTGTTTCTCGGTGCTCGTCGTCGTCATCTTGCTCGGGAGTGTTCTGGGCGGTCGCCGGCGGCGCCATTACGGAGCCTGGTCCGGCGGGGGGCTCCTTCAGGGGATGTTGCTCGGCAGCCTGATGAGCGGCCTGTTCCGCGGGGGCGGGCGAAGTTGGTCCGGCGGGTCGGGCTTTGGGGGTGGAGGATTCGGCGGCGGATTCGGCGGCGGGGGAGGCGGCTCCTTCGGCGGCGGCGGAAGCAGTGGCGGCTGGTGAGGAACGATAACACGATGCGCCGCGAGCTTCAGTGCCTGCGGCCCCGTGTGTGTAAACGGTTTTTCGAGAGGAGGCATTGAGATGCGAACAGGATTGATCGCCTTAATCATCGGGCTGGGGCTCCTGGTGCTGACCGGCTTGGGCGGGGGCTGCATGTTCTACGCTTCCTACAAGACGGCCATCAGTCTCGACGAAAGCGTCAAGAAGACGTGGGCGGACGTGGAAGTGGTGCTCAAACGCCGATACGACCTGATTCCCAACATCGTGGAAACCGTGAAGGGCTACGCCAAGCACGAGAGTCAGACGTTGCAAAGCGTCATCGCCGCGCGCAACCAGGGCGTCGGTGCGGCCAGCCCGGCGGAAGCGGCCAAGGCGTCCACGGCCCTCACCGGCGCCATGCGCAGCCTGATCAATGTCGTGAACGAGCGCTATCCCGAACTCAAGGCGAATGAGAACTTCCGGGCGCTTCAGATCGAGCTGGAGGGAACGGAGAATCGTGTGGCCGAAATGCGGCGACGCTATAACGACGGCGTCCGACAGCTCAACACACACATCCGCGGCCCGATCGGGTCGATCGCAGCGGGGTGGGCCGGCGTCGAAAAGGCCGAGTACTTCGAGGCCGACGAGGCCGCTCAGGAAACGCCGAAGGTGGATTTCGATTCGCCGTGAGTGATTGCCGTGCTTGCGGCCGCTGAGTTTGGTTTTGGAGGTCGTCCCCTGGGCGGTCTGCGGTCGATCCCCCGGCAAAGCAGGGGGCTGACGGGGCGTGGCTACTCGTTTGATCGCGTCCAGGTCACGGTCGGGCTGTCGCCCCACAGGGTTTCCAGGTCGTAATAGGCCCGCTGGTGTGCGTTGAACAGGTGGATGACCACGTCCACGTAGTCCAGGACAATCCAGGTCGCCTCGCCATAACCCCCGACACCGTAAGGCCGCTCGCCTTCAGACTTAGCCCACTCCTTGATGTGGTCGGCGACGGCTCTCATCTGGCGCTCGGAGGTGCCCGTTCCGATGACGAAGTAGTCACAGACCGGGCTCACGCCGCGCAAGTCGAGGACTGAGATTTGGATGCACTTATTCTCATCCATGATCCTCGCGGAACGGACCGCGAAGGCGCAGGCGGCCTCGTTGGGGCGCGGCGATCTTGCGCGTTCGGGCACGGCGCGGTCGCCGGCGGGCGCAAGGGTAGCGGGGTCGATGCCGAGTTTCTCGGCGTGCTTTAGAAGTTCACCCTTGTTCATGACAGCCATTCCCCATGAGTTGCGCCCACGGGCAGGAAGCCTGCGGCACACGCCTCGCCGAAGTCTGTTGGCTTGCCCTACAGACCGAGTAAGTCTCCTATTTGTGGTGCAAACTTGACGATGAGACCGGCGAAGACGACGGAGACCATGCTCATGAGCTTGATCAGGATGTTGAGCGACGGGCCGCTGGTGTCCTTGAAGGGGTCTCCGACGGTGTCACCGACGACGCTTGCTTTGTGGGCGTCGGAGCCTTTGCCACCGTGCTTTCCGGTCTCGATGTACTTCTTGGCATTGTCCCAGGCGCCGCCGGCATTGGCCATGAAGATGGCGACGGCGAAGCCGCTGGTCAGGCCGCCGGCCAAGAGTCCCATGACGCCGGGGACGCCGAACAAGAGCCCGACCACGACCGGTATGATGATCGCCAGGAGCGAAGGCAGGACCATTTCGCGCTGGGCCCCGCTGGTGGAGATGGCGACGCAGTTGGCATAATCGGGCAGCTTTTTACCGTTGAACTCGATCTGTTTTCGCGGCCAATTTGCGCAGTCGTCGGCAAAAGCCTGATCGTGGCCCTGCGATTTGAGGTACTCCTTGATCCGCGAGAACTGGCTTCGGCACTCGAGCATCATCTGGTAGGCGGCACGGCCGACGGCCTTCATGGTCAGGGCGCAGAACAGGAAGGCCAGGAGCACGCCGCAAAACATCCCGCACAGCACGCGCGGATTCATCAGGGTCACATCGTAAAACGTCATGTATTGTTGCAACGAAGCCCTCCGCGCGGACACGAGTTCCAAGGGATGTCCCTGAAGCTGTTTCTCCTGCAGATAGGCCTCGTCCCGAATGGCGACCGACAAACCTCCGGCAATCTTATCACCCACTTTCATGATCGTGTTTCCGCCCGTTAGGTACTTCTTCAACTCTCGTCGGTTCAGGAGCATGTAGGCCTGATAGGCGCTTTCCGTGGTGCCGGGCTTGAACTTCTCGGCGAATTTCCCGTGGCCGATATAGAAAATGTCGCCGACCATGGCATCTGCCTGAGCGTGGGATTCGGGGTGATGCTGCTCGACCCAGGCCTGCGCTTCGCGAACCTGGCCGACACGAACCTCCTCGACGTAGGCAGCCAGGAGGGCCAGGGCGGTCAGCGCCGCCGAGCCGATCGCAAAGCCCTTGCCGGTTGCCGCCGTGGTGTTGCCCAGTGAGTCGAGGGCATCGGTGCGCTCACGAACCTCCGGCGCCTGGCCGGACATTTCGGCGTTGCCGCCGGCATTGTCGGCGATGGGGCCGTAGGCGTCGGTCGCGAGGGTGATGCCCAGCGTGGCGAGCATCCCGACCGCGGCGATGCCGATGCCGTAGAGGCCCATCATGAACTCTGAACCGCCTCCGGCAGAGATGAACGCGCCGAGGATGGCGATCACGATGATGGTCAGCGAAGCCCAGGTTGACTTCATGCCCTCGGCGACGCCGGCGATGATGACGGTGGCGGCGCCGGTTTGGGCCTGTTCGGCGATGGCCTGCGTCGGCGAATACTCGTAGCTGGTGTAGTACTCGGTGAACCAGCCGATGGCGACGCCGGCAAAGAGACCGATGGTGACGGCCAGAGCGACGCCCCACCAGCGGACGCCTTCGATGGCCGCGTCGCCGGCGCCGGGGCCGATGAGCAGATAGCAGACGATGAACGCGGCGATGGCGATCATCGCGCTCGATCCGTTGACGCCTCGGCCCAGGGCCTTCATGAGTTGGCCCATGGAGGCGCCTTCTTCGGTCTTGACCATATAGATTCCGACGATCGAGAGGAGGATGCCGACCCCGGCCAGGATCATGGGGACCGACAGGAGCCTGATGGCGGCGGCGTCGGCGGCCGGACCCTCGAAGAGGGAGGATGCCGCGGCGACGCCCAGGGCCATGGTGGCCAGGATCGACCCGGCGTAGGACTCGTAGAGGTCGGCACCCATGCCCGCGACGTCGCCGACGTTGTCACCGACGTTGTCGGCGATGGCGGCCGGGTTTCGAGGATCGTCTTCCGGGATTCCGGCTTCGACTTTACCGACGAGGTCGGCTCCGACGTCGGCCGCCTTGGTGTAAATCCCGCCGCCGACGCGGGCAAAGAGCGCCTGGGTGCTGGCCCCCATGCCGAAAGTCAGCATGACGACGGTGATTTCGTTGAGGCTCATGTGAAAATCGCTCTTGAGCGCGGGGATCACGTTGTTGAGCATGAAAAACCAGCCCGTGATGTCGATCAGGCCGAAGCCTACGACGACGAGGCCCATGACGGCGCCGGCACGAAATGCGACGACGAGGCCGTCGTTCAGGCTTTTCTTCGCTCCTGCGGTGGTTCGATGAGCGGCGTTTGTGGCCATCTTCATACCGAACCAGCCACACAAGCCGCTGAAGAAGCCACCGGTCAGGAAGGCGACGGGGACGATGCGGTGCTGCACGTGAAGGCCGAAGGCCATGAACGCGAGAATGCCTGAGAGAACGATGAAGACGATGACCACGATCTTGTATTGCTGTTTGAGGTAGGCGAGGGCGCCGGCGCGGACGTAGCTGGCGATCTCCTGCATGAGCGGCTCGCCTTCATCGGAAGCCATGACCTCTTTGTAAAACTTCAGTGCCATGAACAGGGCCACGATCGCCGCGATGGGGGCGATGTACCACTGCCAGGGGATCGCGGCGTGCTGAAGGGCGGGCTCGGCCTGCGCGGCACCATCGGCGCCGCCATCCTGCGCGAAGGCCAGTGTGCTGCCGTAGAATGAGAGCACGAGCCCCGCGACGACGACGATACATGCCCTGATGATTGGACGATTCTTGACGCTTGGATTCACTCCGACTTCTCCTGTCTCAGGTGTTGTGTGCCGCGGCCTTCCGAATATGCCGGGAACGGTCAAAGACGGAGCACTATAAGGCACTCGGTCGCTGCCCATCAAGCACCGCGCCGTGGGTCCGCCGTGCGGGCAGGGCAATCGCATGTTCAGTGACCGCCCACGTTCTTGACGCGCCACGAGCGAAATACAGCGTGCCACCATGATGGGCCTGACGGGACGCCGGTCGTGTGGGTTGTTGCACCTTGCACAGAGCCGCCGTCTGTGACGGCGGTGTGCTGACGCGGGTGTTGGCCTTGACGCTCAGGATGGGCGTGACGGGACGCCGGTCGTGTGTGTTGTTGCACCTTGCACAGCGCCGCCGTCGGGTCCGTGACACTTTCGGCGGCCCCGAATGGGGCCGAGGACTGTTGCCACGGGTGAAGCGAGGGCCGGCAGGCCCGAGCGGAACCCGTGGGCGCCAATCCCCAAGGAACTGCCGGCCCCGTCAGG
>Ga0326597_10000737_pt1 | contig 55991 bp, 41 predicted proteins | sample RVTome_12_FD_203789 | JGI IMG/M metagenome (GOLD analysis project Ga0326597, IMG submission 203789) | Soil microbial communities from uranium-contaminated site in the Upper Colorado River Basin, Wyoming, United States - RVT100D185 | ecosystem: Environmental > Terrestrial > Soil > Contaminated >...
TCGGAACCGAGATCTCATCTCGAGGGGGGCTTCCCGCTTAGATGCATTCAGCGGTTATCCTTTCCGTGCTTAGCTACCCAGCGGTGCCCCGAGCGGGACAGCTGGTACACCATCGGCACGTGCCTCCTAATCCTCTCGTACTAAGGAGACATCCTCTCAAATCTCGCACGCCCACGGCAGATAGGGACCGACCTGGCTCGCGCCGGTCTGAACCCAGCTCGCGTACCACTTTAATCGGCGAACAGCCGAACCCTTGGGAGCGCCTTCACCCCCAGGATGTGATGGGCCGACATCGAGGTGCCAAACGACTCCGCCGCTATGAACGCTCGGGAGTCATCAGCCTGTTATCCCCGGAGTACCTTTTATCCGTTGAGCGATAACCCTTCCACACGGGATTACCGGATCACTAAGGCCTACTTTCGTATCTGCTCGATTTGTATATCTCGCAGTTAAGCCGGCTTCTGCCTTTACACTCACCGCACGATTGCCAACCGTGCTGAGCCGACCATTGCACTCCTCCGTTACTCTTTAGGAGGAGACCGCCCCAGTCAAACTGCCCACCTAACACTGTCCCCCGCCCGGATTCACGGGTCGGGGTTAGGGAACAAACAGCACAAGGGTGGTATTTCAAGGTTGGCTCCCCGACAGCCGGAACTGCCGGATCATCGCCTCCCACCTATCCTACGCATGTGATGCCTGTGACCAATATCAGGCTACAGTAAAGGTTCACGGGGTCTTTCCGTCTTGCCGCGGGTATGTGGTATCTTCACCACAAGTACAATTTCACCGAGTCGGTCCTTGAGACAGTGCTCCAGTCGTTACGCCATTCATGCGCGTCGGAACTTACCCGACAAGGAATTTCGCTCAGTTGGTCTCACTCGTTTTCACGAGGAGCTGGACTTTACCTTATCAGAGGAGCGATTGCATTCTCGTCCGCGATTCATCTTCCGTGCTCGACGAATAATCTCAGCCAACCCAACTGGCGTCAGGTGTTGTCCCTCACCCATCCGCAGAACGATCTGCCGAAAGACGAGGTAGTCCTGACGCTTCCGGGTCTTGAGCCCATGTTCGTCAAAGAAGGGAATGATGCGATCGCGAAGATGCTCGAGCCTCCGTACACGCCAACACCAACGATCACCGTGATTTACTCGTACCACGCCACACCCGAAAAACTGCTTGAGTGCGTAGAGTACGCTCACGTCACGATGGTGCTGGACGACGGTAAACTCAGGCAGAACCTGAACGCCCAACGTCATTTCCGTGTGCCGTGAAATTCCGATGTGAAAGCAACCTTCACCGTCGGAAAATCCCACGACCCACTGAGCATCCAGTTGCAAAACACTGCTCCGATCCGAACGTCAAGTCTCTGAGGGTTCCTCGGACGAAATGCCCGAGGTCTTCCCTGCGGATTGTCCCCCTGTCCGTCGGATTTTTACTTCCGTCGTCCACGACGACGGCGAGTACCGAACGGTTTTTGAGGAGTTTCCCGCATATGGTTCGGTTTTACTAAGGCTAGCGTGTTGAGCGTAACCACACGGGTTAACCTTAGGACCCTCATAGTTAGGGCCGCCGTTTACGGGTGCTTCGGTTGCCAGCTTCACCCCCGAAGGAGTTAACCGCCTTCCTTAACATTCCCGCACCGAGCAGGCGTCAGTCTCTATACGTCCACTGTGCGTGTTAGCAGAGACCTGTGTTTTTGATAAACAGTCGCCAGAGCCGATTCTCTGAGCCCTTCCGCCCGAAAGCGGATAGGGACCCCTTTTCCCGAAGTTACGGGGTCAAATTGCCTAGTTCCTTAAGGACCGTTATCTCGAGCGCCTGAGGCTACTCGCCTCACCTACCTGTGTCAGTTTTAGTACGGTTCCGCTGCTTGCCACCACGGCTTTTCTCGGTCCCCTCGCCTCGCACTTCGGCAACAAATCGGCCTCGGCCTCTCGGCAACCCTCACTTCTTATCGTGGGCTGCGACTAAAGGGGACGCACCGCGGATTGATCGCACAACGGAGGGCAGGAATATTAACCTGCTGTCCATCGACTACGCCTTTCAGCCTCGTCTTAGGTACCGCCTAACCCTGGGCGGATTTCCCTTCCCCAGGAAACCTTAGGTTTACGGCGAGAAGGATTTTCACCTTCTTTATCGTTACTCATTCCGGCATAATCACTAGATAGGCCCGCTACCACTCCTTACGGTATGGCCTGTATCTGCCTATCCACGCTCCCCTACCGCGAACCGAGTTACCAATTACAAGTTACCAGTTACAAGATGCCATTGTGCGGCACCCGATCGCCGAGGTTTTCGGCCATTGGCTCATTGGGTCATTGGTAACTGGTAATTGGTAACTCGATCCACCCGTGGCTTCGGTACCATGCTTAGTCCCGTTCATTATCGGCGCCCAATCTCTCGATGAGTAAGCTATTACGCACTTTTTAAATGGTGGCTGCTTCTAAGCCAACATCCTCGCTGTCATAGAGAAAAGACTTCCTTACGCACTTAGCATGGATTGGGGACCTTAGCCGACGGTCCGGGTTGTTTCCCTTTTGTCCACGAAGCTTATCCCTCGCAGACTGACTCCCGGGATAGTCGTTGTGGTATTCGGAGTTTGGTTGAGGGAGGTATCCGGGTAGGACCCTCGTCTCATTCAGTAGCTCTACCCCCACAACGTAGTTTCCCGAGGCTAGCCCAAAAGCGATTTCGGGGAGAACCAGATATCTCCAAGTTTGATTAGACTTTTACTCCTCCCCACAGCTCATCCCATAACTTTTCAACGTTAATGAGTTCGGCCCTCCGCGACCTTTTACGGTCGCTTCAGCCTGGCCATGGGTAGATCACTTGGTTTCGGGTCTAAAGCCTGCAACTTTGGCGCCCTATTCAGACTCGCTTTCGCTACGGCTCCTCCGCAGAACGGATTAACCTTGCTACAGACCTTAACTCGCCGGATCATTATGCAAAAGGCACGCGGTCACACGACAAGAGCAAGCTCTTGTATCGTGCTACCACAGCTTGTAAGTGCATGGTTTCAGGTTCTTTTAACTCCCCTTAAAGGGGTTCTTTTCACCATTCAGTCGCCCTACTTGTGCACTATCGGTCGTCGAGTAGTATTTAGCCTTGGAGGGTGGACCCCCCGGCTTCACACAGAGTTCCACGAGCTCTATGCTACTCTGGGACACCTCTCAACGGAGGGCTGTCGTTTTCGCGTACGGGGGTGTCACCCGCTGTGCCCGGCCTTTCCAGACCGTTCCGCTAACGACGCCTTTGTAACTCCTCGAGGGCCCGCAACCCCGCGATGCAAGCACCACGGTTTGGGCTAGATCCGCCTTCGCTCGCCGCTACTGACGGAGTCTCGGTTGATTTCTTTTCCTCCAGGTACTGAGATGTTTCAGTTCCCTGGGTTTGCTCCATACGGACTATGAATTCATCCGCAGGTGACGCCATCTGGTTGCCCAGTGACGCCCGGTTTCCCGATTCGGAGATCCCCGGATCAAAGCTTGCTTGACAGCTCCCCGAGGCATATCGCAGCCTACCACGTCCTTCATCGCCTCTCGACGCCTAGGCATCCACCATGCACTCTTAATAGCTTGACCACATTCATGAGGGGCTGTCGCCCCGCATGACTGCGTCAATCAGACTTCCAGCGCTTGAGATTCCTTGGAACCGTGCCGCCGCTTCCGCGCCCGCAAAGGCGCTTGACGGCGACGCGACTCGTTAGAATTAGTGGTTGATGTCCACAATACCATAGCCCGCCGAGTTGTTGAAACCGAACCCGCAAAAAGCCAAGCTCGATCACGCTCGGCGGACTTGCGTCCACTTCTTCAATTGTCAAAGAGCACCTCGTCCCAGCACTGCCGCCTTGCGCTTGCAGGCACCAGGGCGAGCCGCGTAGTTTAGCGGTTCGCCAGGGGGCGTCAAGCGCCGCGCGCTGTTTTCTAATAGAACTTCACGGGCGCTCGGTCGTTGATCCGTCCCGGAGCGATATTGGAATCCTAACCTATTGTGAAAGCAAGACTTACGTATTAGCCGATGAAAGTCAATATAGGTAAACGGTGCGGGCCGATCCTCGGAGCGCACCTTTCCGTGGCGGGCGGACTCGAGCGGGCGCTGGCGGACGCCGCGGCCTTGGGATGCGAGTGCGTGCAGATCTTCGTGAAGAACCAGCGGCAATGGCGGGCACCGCCACTCCGCGAAGAGCAAATTACACGATTTCGGGCAGCGCGGAATGCCACGCTCGTGGCACCTGTCGTGGCCCATGCGAGCTACCTGCTCAACCTGGCCTCGCCGGATGATCGCGTACGTCAACGAAGCAGCGACGCGATGATCGACGAATTGCAACGCTGCGAGGCGCTAGGTGTGGACTACCTCGTTTTTCATCCGGGAGCGCACATGAACGACGAATGTCGAATGTCGAATGAAGAATGGCGAATGACGGCGGGCGAAAGCGCGGGGATAAAGCGAATTGCGATGGCGCTCGAGGAGGTGCATCGGAGGTGCGCGGGGTTTCGGACGATGATCCTGCTGGAAACCACGGCGGGTCAGGGAACGGCCATCGGTTGGCGATTTGAGCATATTCGGGGCATTCTGGACCGTGTCTCGGAGGCGGATCGCTTGGGCGTTTGCCTCGATACGTGCCATCTGTTTGCGGCCGGTTATGACTTTCGCACGGCCGAGGGATACGGTGCGGTGATGCAGGAATTGGAACGGGTCATCGGCGTGGCACGCGTGCGTTGCACTCACATGAATGACTCGAAGCGCGAACTCGGCTGCCGCGTCGATCGGCACGAACATATCGGCAAAGGCAAAATCGGAAAGGCAGGATTCGCACACTTCCTCAACGAACCGCGTTTCGCGGGCGTTCCGATGATCCTCGAAACGCCGAAAGGCACCGACGGCCGGGGAACTGACCTCGACAGAGTGAACCTCAAGCGACTGCGGGCTCTGGTTCGATCATAGGGTGTCGGGAACCACGGGCCGCAGCACCAAACCGGCTTGCACGTGGTGACAATTTCCCACAAGTTGCGACGCGAGGGTACGTTGCCGGCACGCAAGCCGTTGCCTATGTTGGAGGCACGTCTGTTCCAAGGACAAGACCGGGATCCGAGGGTTTATTTTGACACGTTCGTGCCCGCCCATACGTTGTTTCGCATTCCTGGCTATTGCGTTACCTCAGCTCACGGGAGCCACCGCAAGCATCTCCGCCGCCGATGGAGACGTCGCTGCGAATGACAAGCCCATTGTCGCCCCGCGCTTCTCAGCGGCGATCGATGTGGCGCGCGTGCTTGTTACCGACCTCGTCAAGAAAACGCAGTCACCCGGTCTGACCGTCGCTGTCACGGTCGGTGGTTCACTTGCGTGGTCCGAGGCCTACGGCATATCGGACCTGGATAAGGCTACGCCGACGACGCGAGAGACCGGATTCGAGATCGGAAGCGTCTCGAAGCTGATCACAGTTGCCGCGCTCGCGAAGTTGTACGAAGCCGGCAAGATCGACTTCGACGCCCCCTTGGGGACGTATGTGTCTAGCTATCCCGACCTTGATCGACACATCACCGCGCGATTACTCAGCGGACATCTCGCGGGAATTCGGCATTACAACGGATTCGCAGAGAACGTATCGAAGCAGCACTGCGAGCGGATGGAGGAGGCCCTCGCAGTCTTTCAAAAGGACCCGCTCCTCCATGATCCGGGGAGCAAATACGCCTACTCCAGTTTCGGGTACGTGCTGCTCAGCGCGGGCATGGAGGGTGCCGCAGCGAAGCCGTTTGACGCCCTCATCGAGGAACTTGTCGTGAGGCCTTTGAACCTTGCGCACACGAAAATGAACCCGCCAAAAGACGATCCGCTCGTTTCTCAAACCGGCGAATACTGGATGGGCGCTCAAGACCGCGTCGTACCGAACATGGCGGCGGATCTCAGTTGCCGTTTAGCGGCCGGCGGGGCCGTTTCGACCGCCGAGGACCTCGGACGGTTCGCGGCCGGCCATGTCGGCGGACGATTCCTCAAGCCAACCACTGTCGAAATGCTCTTCGCGTCTCAAAGGCTGCCTGATGGAAAGGAAACAGGCGTGGGGATCGGCTGGCGGATCGGTCGCGACGAAAGCGGGCGAAAGTTCGTCCACCATGGCGGCACGGGCGGGGGCCGGGCGTTCGTTTTGCTCTATCCTTCCGAGGACGTTGCCATTGCGCTGTGCAGCAACCTGGGCAACGCCGCCTTCGCCGAAAAAGAGGCGCAGGCCATTGCAACGCCGTTTCTTGATTCGTTACGCTGAGGCAAAGCATACTCGCGCCAGCCGGGTCGACGGCCACGAACACATCGGCAAAGGCAAGATCGGGAAGGTCGGATTTTCGCACCTCCTGAACGACCCGCGCTTCGCGGGAGTCTCTATGATCCTCGAAACGCCCAAGGGCGTGGACGGGCGCGGGACCAACCTCGATCGCGTGAATCTGTAGCGGTTGCGGGCGCTCGTGAAGTAATTGCCGATTGCCAATTTCCAATTGTCGATTTGAGATTTGAGATTGTCGATTGGGCGACGATGGATACGCAAGGGGCGGGGAACTTGGTTCAAACCTTGGCGTCCAAAGAGTCGAGAGGCGACGTTGAATGAACGGCGTGCGAAGCGGCAAACTCGTTTTGTTGTTGCTGCTTGTCGTGATTGGCAGTGGCGCTGTTGCCGTATGCGCGCTCAGCTACCTGCAGCCGGTGTGGTACTCGCATGGCACCCGAACGGAGGGGTGGTCCGTGGAATTGGTTCGAGGCACGTTGATGTACGAGTCATGGCGTCCCCTTCCAGGACCTGCTTGGAACCATACGAAAGTCAAGCAGCAGGTGTCCTTTATCGGGCTGGCCCTGCTCGTCTACCCAACGGTCGCATTTCTTCTCGGCCCATTCCGTCGCCGGCAGCGTCGACGACAAGGGCAATGTCCGAAGTGCGGCTATAACCTGATGGGCAACGTGTCGGGAGCTTGCCCGGAGTGTGGGAAGGCGATTTGACGAGTCGGATCCTTCCGGGTGCGCGCGCCGCAGAGCCAGTTGGACCGGGCGCTGCGGTGTCTGCGCTTATCGGGGCTCACTATCCGCTCGCGGTTTGGCGGGCGGCTTTTCCGACGGCGGCTTCAAGCCGAAGCCTCTGAGCAGCTCCGCGCGATCGCGCTCGCGCTGCTCGGGCGTTCGCCGGCGATCGGCCTCGAAGGCCTCGCTACGCCAGCGGCGCACTTCCTCGATCATCACACTTTCATGGGGCGTCGGTTGAGTCGTCATAAATCACCTCCGGCGGACTGACGATCCGCAACGGCTTGTAGAACCCCTGAAGTAGGGCAACGGCGTTGAAGCGATCGGCGCGGCGGACGCTGGCAATGTGTCGGAAGTTCCACGAGACCAATACGTCAAGCTCAGCGACGAACGCGGCAGCAACATGGCGGGCATCCTCAGGCTTCGAGGCCGGCACCACGCGTTCGCGCACGAATGCCTCGGCAAGTTCCTCGGCGCGACGGTCGAACTCTACGACTGTAGGCTCCAGCTCACGCACAAGTTGGATCAGCCGATCACGCAGATGAGGTTCCGCGCGGTCCAACTCCTCCAGCACCACCGGCGAGACGAACGGCTCGATCCGCCCGGCGCGGCATCGGGCCAAGAACTCGAGGGTGTGCAGCCGGTAGTCGGGTACATCGTCGGCAAGGACGAAACTCCATACACTGGTTTCGACATAAACCCGAAGCACTCCCATACGCCAATTGTACAGCAATTGCACAGAACCGGCGACAGCCACAATCGACCCGCGTGCCAACGGTGGCAGACGCAGAGCGGACGATGCGTGAATGAACGAGCAAACCGACTAGGCCTTCGGAGGCTGTCCGGAGTGCCGTATGGCGGTTCACACACCGGCGTCTAGAACGATGCCCGTAATTCGTAGCTTTTCGTCAAGAAAAGTGCCTACCAGTTGCCAAGGGTCGGCGGCGGCGTAAGAATCTTGTCAGCGATTGAAAACCGGGACAACACTGGCGGACAAGCCGCCAGTGGCACCCACGGAGAGTGGCACCCACGAAGGATACAAGGCCGTTGAATGAACGAATGACAACAACTTCGGCGCCGTCGAAGGGCGAGATGCATCACGAGGGGATCAAGGACACGATTGAGTCGATCGTGGTGGCCTTGATCCTGGCGTTTGTGTTTCGGGCATTCGTAGTGGAGGCGTTCGTGATCCCCACGGGGTCGATGGCCCCGACGCTGTACGGGGCACACGGGACGATCCTGTGCGAAGACTGCGGGACGGAATTCGCGTACGGCGTCCGCGACCTGGACGATAAGCGGCCGGTGACGGAAGTGCGCTCGACGGCCAACGCCGTCTGCCCCAATTGCAACCACGCCAACAGCAATCTGGCGATCAACGACGAAAGGAAAAACGCCGAAAAAGGCGATCGCATCCTGGTGCTGAAGTGGCCGTTCGACATCGGGGGGTCGGCTCTCGACCCGGCGCGATGGGACGTGATTGTGTTCAAAGACCCGGCCGACGGAACGACGAACTTCATCAAGCGGATGGCCGGGCTGCCCAACGAAGTGCTGATGATCCTTGACGGCGATGTATACGTCGTCCCGTCGAGCGAGCTTTCGCAGGCGACGCTGGAGGAATTGGATCGCTACCGTCACGAGAAATACGAGTTCACCGAGGAGAAGCGGGTGGGAAGCCTGGCCCCGCCCTCGGCGGCGGTGTTCGAGGAATTGGACGACAAATTGCGGATTGCACGGAAAACGAAAGTCGCCCAGCGGCCGCTGTGGTTCACGGTCTACGATCATGACTATCCACCCCAGGCGCTGGACGGGAATCAACCCCGTTGGACGGCGGGATTGGCGGGCGAATCGGGTTGGGACGCGGCGAGCCGTCGAATCCGGTTTCAAGACCGCGGGAATGCGTCCGATTACATCGAGCTTACGAACAAGGAGATCGTTGCATCCTGTACGTACAACATCCATGGCATGAGCCGGCCGCCGTGGGTGGCGGACCAGCAGGTGCGGTTTGTGCTCACTCCCGGCGGTTCGAATGGACGGGTATTGATTCGTCTGTCTAAATCGGGGAGATTTTTCTGGGCGGCGATCAACATGGACGGGTTCGTCGCGCTTTATGAATCGAAAGAACCACCCTCCGAAGCGACGGGGATCAAGGCCTCGGCGCAATTGGCGCCGTTCGCGCCGGGGAAAGCGGTGGAGATCGACTTCGAGAACCTCGATTATCGACTCGCCTTGAGCGTAGGCGGGGTGGAAGTGCTGAACAGTTCGTCAGATCCGGAGTCAACAGCCTATTACGGGCCGAATGTGAAGGCCCTTCGCCAGATGCGTAAAGACATACCGGGTGTGCCGCCGCGAATCTATGCCCAAGCGGGCGACCTGGAATTAACCCACGTCGTGGTGCAGCGCGACGAGTATTACTATCACGATTCCAAGCAAGCCGCCCTCGGGAAACTGCCTTGGGCGCCGCGCGGTGGTTGGGCAAGCCGGGAGAGTCCGATTCTGCTACGCGAGCACGAATACTTCATGCTGGGCGACAACACGTCGGCGAGCAAGGACTCGCGCCTGTGGGACGACGTCGGGCCGCACCTCAAGGATCGCGGCGAGGCGTTCCAACTGGGCACGGTGCCGCGCGATCAACTCATCGGCAAGGCGTTCTTCGTCTACTGGCCCAGCGGGCATCGGTTGGATTGGCTGCCGGTCTTCAGCAAGTGGGGCCTGGTGCCCGACGTCGGACGGATGCGCTGGATTCGGTGAAGTTCGGGCATGGCGGCGCTTCGCTTGACCATGCCACCCTCGCCAGTCGCAGTTACGAACAAGTGCCGGTACAATCCTCATTGATGCCGAAGCCCAATCACGTCGTGCCATTGCTGGAGGTGAAGGAGCTCGTCAAGCGCTACAACGGCCGGGCGGTCGTGGACCGGTTGAGCTTCCACGTGGCACGGGGCGAGATCGTCGGGCTGCTGGGTCGAAACGGGGCCGGGAAGACGACCACGTTCCGCATGACCGTGGGGATGATCGATCCCGAGGGGGGGTCGGTCACGTTCGACGAACAAGACGTCACCTTGCTGGCCATGTACAAGCGGGCGCAGCTCGGCATGGGGTATCTGTCTCAGGAACCGAGCGTGTTTCAGCGGTTGACCGTCGAGGACAACCTCATCGCGATTTTGGAGACGATGCGGAACCTGAACGGCCGACAGCGACGGGAGCGGGCCGGTCAGCTCATCGAGCAGTTCGGGTTGGTCGAGCAGCGAAAACAGCTCGCGCGAACGCTTTCCGGCGGGGAGCGGCGGAAGTTGGAGATCGCCCGAGCGCTGGTGACCGAGCCGAAGCTCATCATGCTGGATGAGCCGTTCAGCGGCGTGGACCCCAGGGCGGTAGAGGATTTGCAAAAGGAGATCCTCCATCTCAAACGCGATCGAGGAATCGCCATTCTGCTGACGGACCACAATGTTCGGGAGACGCTGCGGGTGACGGATCGGAGCTACATCATCAACGAGGGCCATAAACTGGCCGAGGGCACGCCGAGGGATATCGTCCGCGACCCGATAGTGCGGGCGACGTATCTGGGAACCAGCTTCCGCAGCGACGAGTTCGATCATGCGGAATGAAGGCGACGGCGTGTCGGCCGTGTGGGTGGACGGGCACGGCGTCGCCTGGCAGGTAAACCTGTCGCGCGGGCGTATCGTTCTATCCAGCGCGGCGGAAACGATCGAAATTCCCGCAAATGAGTGGCGGCGCGACGTATATGTCGCGGCCCACGGGTCCGGATTCATCGTCCGCTTCGAGCGGTTTGATTCCTCGGTGGGGTTTGTGGTGACGGCGGAGCAGGCGGCGCCGTTGCTCGCCCATTTGGGTGTTCCGTCAGGGAAACAGCCCGCTCCTGAAGCGGTTGAGGCGACCACGACGCCGGCCCGTCCACTGCTTTGGCCAAAGGTGTCGCCCCTGGCGATCTGGGCCCTGATCTGCTCGGCGCTGGTGTTCGTACCCTACGTCGGCATTCTTCCCGCGCTTGCGGCCGTCGTCCTCTTAGTCCTTCACCGCGCAAGGGTCCGCCGATCTGCGGCACACGCGCATTCCCGGACGTTGTGCACGACGGCCTTCGTATTTTTGATCGTGGGAATTGTGGTCTCGGCCATGGCAATTGGCGGACTTCGGGAGCACGCCCAAGGGTTTGACAGCGACAGCTTGTTTTCGGGGCCGGTCGCGAAAGAACGGAATTGGGGAATCATCGCCTGTGGTATTCTCGTCGTTTTGTTGTCGCTCACGGTGCACGAAGCGGCTCACGCGATTACGGCCTGGTGGTTGGGAGATGGGTTCGCCCGATCGCTGGGGCGAGTGACGCTCAATCCGATGGCGCACATCGATCCGTTCGGAACGATCCTGTTGCCGATCTTGTTGATAACGGCGGGTGCTCCCGTTTTCGGATATGCCAAGCCCGTGCCGGTGCAGGTGGAAATGCTCCCGCGTTATCGGCGGGCGCATATTCTGATTTCGATTGCGGGGCCGGGTTCCAATCTCCTGCTGGCGTGCGCATCGCTGCTGTTGCTGTTGGGGCTTACTTGCGGTTTACGGCTTGCAGTCCCGGAAGCGAGCATTACGAACCTCGCCACTCTTAACCTAGAGGCGCCGATAGTGGCGACGGGGTTCGCCTTGTCGGCGGCGTTCGGGCCCCTGTGCATGATCTTGAAACTCGGCTTCATAATCAACGTGGCGCTGGCGTTGTTCAATCTTATCCCCATCCCGCCGTTGGACGGGTCGTGGGTTTTGGAACACTTGTTTCCGAATAGTCTTGGAAGACTGTATTCGAAGCTTCGGCCCTATGCATTCCTCGTTTTCATCGGAGCGGTGTATGCGGGGTTGTTTGAATATATGATGTACCCGTTCGTGTTGCTGGTGGGGCCGGGGCTGGCTCTTGTAGCAGCGGCGACGGGAATGTAGACGGAATACCGTTGTCTCGGCACCGACCGCCGCCGTCCAGTTCGCATTTGTCAAGAAGTCGATTCCTTCGAGGCTCAGGACAAGTGTCGATTGTCGATTGTCTAATGCGCCACAGGACGGACTACTCGAATCGCGGCGGGGGCGACTTCGATGGTGGCCGGGGTGCGGGCGATGCGTTCGCCGTCGGCCCAGATTTCGAGTGGCCGCGGAGATTCAATCGTGAGGCGCTCGGTGCGGTGGAAGTGGACCGCAGGGCATCGGCCATGACGCCCGGCGAGAAGGGAAGGGATGAGGGCGATTGCGCGAAGGCGGGAGACCCGGTCCACAACGCACAGGTCGAGCCTTCCGTCGGCGGGGTCGGCGTCGGGGGCGATGCGGATCGCGCCGCCGTAACAGGACGTATTGGCGGTGGAGGCGAGGAGCATCGGTCTTTCGATCACTCCAAAATCGCTTGTGATTTTCATGTCGTACGGGCGATAGTGAATCAAGACGCGGATCGCGCCGTAGAGGTAGGCCAAGGTGCCTCGAAGCGGCATGCGCATGGAATTGACGTAGCTGGAGACGTCGGCGTCGGCGCCGGCGGTGGCGACGGTGCAGAAGTACCGTCCGTTGACCCGTCCCAAATCCGTGGGCAGGGCGCGGCCGTTCAAGAGTACATCGGCGATGACCGCGGGATCGGTCGGTATGCGGAAGGCACGTGCAAAATCGTTGCAGCGACCGGCGGGAGCGAGGCCTAATGCGGGGCAGGCGTCGCAGAGCGCGGGTCGAGCACTCGCGAGAGCATTGGCGATTTCCTGAACGGAGCCGTCGCCGCCGCAGGCGACGATACAAGCTGATGCGGGCGAGTTGATTACCATCGCTTCTTGGGCGAATCTTTCTGCGTCGCCTGATGCGGCAGTGTGGCGAATCTCAACATCAATGCCTTGTCGGCGGAGGAGTTCGGCTACGGCGGCGGCGGTGCGAGATCCCCTGCCATTTCCCGAGGTAGGGTTGGCAATGATAAGCACGGGGCCGCTGTTCACCGTGGCCCCCTTCAACCGACCGAGCACATGATAATCGGCGGGCAGTGAAAATAGTACATGGTCGGATTGGGGCCCACGAAATCGGCGGCCATGCCGATGGCGGCCTGCATCGAAGGGGCCGGCTCGAATCCCAGGCGCTGGGCGGCGGTGCGGCTTGTCGGATTGACCACGATCACCTTGCCCATGTGGGCCATGCCGTGCGCGCCCCAATACCACATATAGAACGGATGCACGCCGTGGTAGGCGTACGAATGGCGATAGAGGTCAATATAGCGTTCGTTCTCGGCGTAGCTCTTTTCGAAGCGGGTTTCCAGCTCCACCGGATCGCGGGTCTGCGGCAGCAAGTCCATATAAAAATCGTAATACGACGGATGATGCAGGCGGTTAAACTCTTCGGTCAATGGGTGATCGATGATCATCACGCCGCCCTTCCGCACCAAAGAACGGTTGCGATAGAAATTGAAGAAATAGCCGGCAGAGAGGCACTGAACTAGGATGGGGTTGAGGATGGAGTTGACGTTGTAAGGTCCGATGGAGGGCAACCCCACGAGAACGATGTCGGCTTGCTCGGGTACGGCGACCTCGGCTTGGCGATCCACGTTACGCAGAGTCTCCCGGTGGACGGGTTCGATCATTCCCGCATGGACGCCGGTAAGCCCATAGGGCGCGGGCAATGCGGTGTACGCTTTTCGCCGCAGCGGCGACGGCAGCGCTCTCAGTCCGACGCGGCTGCCGTGATAACTTATGCGGTCGCGTAGGTTCCAGGTCCGCTCGCGCTTCTGTAGAAAACCTAACAGGCCGGAGAACAGATCGCCGTTGAGCGTGGTCTCGATGGTAAACACCTTCACGTGCTTGGCCACGATTTCGCCCATACGTTCGCAGGAGCGGTGAAAGGCGCTGTTTGGCGGGTCCATGTAGCTGGAGTCGTGGAGGAGCATGGCGGCGTTGTGGTGGGAGCGGACGGACTTGTAGGTCGCCAAGCCGACGGGGACGGACTTGTGGCCGCCGTCCATGGTGACGAGGTTGATATTGACGTAGATCAAGAGGTCGGACTCGGCGGCGCGGCGATTGATCTCCACGATTTCGCCCTTCGAGGTCGTTCCGAGGTTAAGATTCCCCTGTGGGTCTTCGGCGTCGTGGTTGTATAGTTTTTTAGGCCAAAAGCGTCGAAAAATCGCCGGGCCGACAAAATGCTTGATCTCCGCGGGCGTGCAGCGGCGGTGCAGGCAGATAGCGCAGATCAATTCAATGTCGGTCACGCCGGCGCCGTCGAGGCGCTCCAGAACGATTTCCAAGACCGATTGGCGGATGTCGGGTTTCTTCATTCGTGGGAGCGGAAGTGACACGTCGTCGAAAGCGATGGTGACTTTCATGCCGGGATGTAAGTGGGCGACAAGCGGATCGGTACCGAGCGGATGGTCTACGGCGTGTTCGATCGCCGCACGCCGGTCGGCCAAGGGTTCGAGCGGCGCGTTGGGGTAGATCACCTTCGTGCCGACGGGGAGTCGATGTCGAACGTAGCCGTCGCCGCGGTGGAACAGAAACGGCGGATCGTCGGACGTGACGGTGTGGATATTGCCTTGGCCGTTGGTCTTGCTCATGGAAATCAGGTCTGGTCAATGGCGAAAACGGTTTTAACCACGCCGCTTCGACCGGTGTGGAGAGCCGATGCGATTGCGGCGCGATAGTCGCCGAGGTGATGCGGCGGGCCGACGAGTGCGGCGAGCCGTGGACCCCAGGTTCGCATCAGGTCGATTGCCAGAAGAAAAGTCTCCTTCTCGCCATCGGCGCAACGCTCCGGGCCGTAGGCGTAGGCCGCATGGACGGTTAACTCCTTGAACCACATCGCCGTCCAATCGACGCCGCGTGGGATTCCCGGCATACCCACCAGCACGAAAGTCCCGGCGCTCCTCGTAAATCGCAACCCGTCGTCGATGCTCTGCGAGGACCCGACGCAATCGAAGGTCGCGTCGCCGCCTCCGAGTACGGTCGGCTTTCCCAGTTCGGGATCCAACACTTCCGCTTCGAGCTCCTTTGCCCAATCGGCGAAGCGTCGACGCATCGGCCCGCTCGCGTCGAGCAGCACATCCGCGCCCAACGCCTGCGCGTGCCGGCGCTGGTGATCATACTTGGCGACGGCGGCAATGCGAGCGCGGCAACCCGAAGCTCGCAACGCAGCGATCGTCAGCAGTCCAATCGACCCGCAACCGAGAACGAGGGCGGTATCGTCTTCGCGCAAGGATACCCGCAACGCCCCGTGGAGCGCACAGGCAAAAGGCTCGATGAGGACCGCGGCGCGATCGTCGATGCCGTCGGGGACGAGGTAGACTTGTGACTGATGGGCGACGAGGGCCTGTGAGAATCCCCCGCCGGTGTCGCGGCAATAACCGATTTGGATGCCTTTGGACACGTCGCCGCGAGTGACGTTGCGGCAGAGGGCGTCGCGGCGGTCACGACATAGATCGCAGAGCGGATGAATGCCGCGTGCCTTGCAACCCAGGGCTGGATGAATCACGACCCGCTGGCCGACGCGCAGGGTCGTCACTTCACTGCCCACCTCGGTGATGCGGCCAACGAGTTCGTGGCCCATGACAAAGGGCATCGAAGTCACGGGGGCAAGATAGGGACTGCCCTTGGCGCAAATCGTGGCCAGGTCCGAACCGCAGATTCCGGCAAGCCGGGGTGCAATCCGGACCCACTGCTGCGTGGGCAGCTTGGGCTCCGGCAAATCGACAAGCGAAAACGGTGCAAGCCCGCAGGTGTATAGGCGAGGAAAGCGCGGACCGAAGAATTTGAGGAGCGCATAACGAGGGACGTTCTTGCGGTATTGAAGCGCTTTCATGCACAGTTGCCGGCGGTTGAGACCGCGATGGTCCAATGGTGCGTCGGCCAGCCCCGCTTCTTCGCGGTTGCGGCCAGGTGTCGGTCGGGGTTGACCGCGTGAGGGAAGCCAACAGCTTCTAGCATCGGCAGATCAGCCATGCTGTCACCATAGGCGCGAGATTGCGACAGGTCGATCCCGCGCTCCGCGGCGAATTCTTGCATCCGTCGCGCCTTTTCCTTGCCGCCGATGGGCGGGCCGTCGAGTTCGCCGGTAAAACAACCGTTGGATTCGACCAGTCGGGCGGCGATCACGGCGTCGGCGCGAAACTCCACCGCCAATGGTTCGATGATAAAATCAAGCGAGCCGGTGACCAATACGACGGCGCGGTCGGCACGGCGGTGTTCTTCAATGCAGTCGAGGGCTTGACTGAAACAATGAGGCCTAAAGATGTTCTGATAGCAGTCGTCAGCCTGGGCCTTGATTTCGGCCGTTGGGAGGCCGGCGTAGTTGCGATAGAAGACGACGTTGAACCGCGACCGATCGAATTTGTCGAGTATTAGGTAGTAGACGCATTTCACGAGGAACGACGAATGCCACAATTTGCCGACCAAGGGCGACAGGCGGCGGAACATGAAATAGCGGTAGTAATGGGCGATCGTGGTGTCGCAAAGCGTTCCGTCGACGTCGAAGAACGCGGCCTCACGAGTCACGTGGTAACCCCGTCGGCGAGAGAGTCTACCGCGCATTGAACCTGGTTGGTGAGGGCGTGGAAGGCGGCGTAATGGTCGGAGGTCGAATCGCGAGGCGGCGGGTGGATCGGCGGTCCGAAAGCTACGGTGATGACGCCAGGACGAGCAAAACGTCGTCCCTTGCGGAGCAACTCAAAAGCGCGGTTGATGCGCACGGGGATGATGGGGACGCCCTGTTCCATGGCCAGGACGGCGACCCCGATCTTAAACGGTTGCATTCTTCCGTCGAGGGAACGGGTGCCTTCTGGAAAAATGAGCAGGCCGTCGCCTTTGGCAAGGGCCTCGCCGCAACGACGCAAGCCGACCACGCCGTCCGCCTGGCGGTCGAATGCGATGGTGTCGAAGAGCGTTCCGAAGACAAAGCGCTTAAGACCCGTGTTGAAGAAGTAGTCCTCGGCGCCGGCGGTCCATACCCGTCGTTTTCCGCCGACGGCGGTCAGGATCGAGGGCGCGTCAAGATGAGACGTGTGATTGGGCGCGAGGATGAAGGGTCCTCTCGCGGGAATATTCTCCCCGCCTCGGGCATCGACCCGAATGTAGCTGTTCATCAGCACGCCCACGGCACCGCGCGCCAGCCAGCGGGCGGGGAGCAGGGGCGCGGGAAGTTGCCCGTTGGCGGAATGAAAATCGCCGACGCCGATGCCGAGCAAGCGCTTAAAAACATCCGTCGGGCGAAGGCCGCCGCCGACCGGCTGACGATCGCCGATCACATAAATCAAGTCGGATACGCGAGCGATCTTGGCGGCCGCGGCGTCGTCAATCCGCATGGCGAACTGGCCTTCGACCGCACCGATCACGTCGATCTTGCCGATGCTGTCGATGCCGAGATCGAGCAGGAGGTGCATGGCGGGATGAATCAAGTGCTCCGATCGTTTGGATTGCTTGGCGAGGATTCGCTGTACACCGGCGATTGCAGCGTGGTGCGGGGGCCGATCAGCGGCGCCGCCCTTGAGTGGTGACGTGAGCTGAACATTGCTCCGCGGAGTTGCGTAAAGCAATGTGTCGGGCCCGGTTTTAGGCTCATGAGGCCTTTCCGAACGAACCAGGTCGCGGATCAGTCCGCGCTTGGCCTTGAGCGTAGAGGTCTTGGGCAACTCGCGGTCCCAAAAATGCAACTGGGCGATGCGTTGGTGTGTCGGTAGGGACTCGCCCATGGTTGCGGCGGCGAGGCGAATTTCGCGCTCGATCGAGGAGCGATCCAAACCTGAGGCGACGGCTTCCTCCACGACGACCACGGCGTGGACGACATCGCCCATCCCGTCCTCCGAGGGTACGCCGAATACGCACAGCTCCTTGGCGAAAGGCAGATCCGCATAGCGAGCTTCGACCTCATCGGGATACACGTTTTTGCCGGCGCCGGTGACGATGAGATCGTTGGCCCGACCCGTCAAGTACAGGTATCCGTCGGCGTCGCGACGCCCCAGATCGCCGGTTCGCAGCCATCCGCCCATGAGGACTTCGCGCGTCGCGTCGGGATTGTCCAGGTATCCCGACATTACGCTGGGGCCTTTGGCCCAGATTTCGCCGATGCCTTCAAGGTTGGCGTTGCGGATGTCGAGTTCGATGTTGGGCAGCGCCGGGCCGACCGATCCGGCGCGCGGCGAGCCCGGCGGATTCAGGGTCAAAACGGGCGAAGTCTCGGTGAGGCCGTAGCCTTCGTAGACGGGGAACCCCATCCGGCGGAAACCGAGAAACAAATCGGGTTCTAACCGAGACCCGCCGCACACGATCATGCGCAATCGACCGCCGAAGGACTTGTGAACCGCGCCGAAACACCGCCGACCAATGCTGTGCCCCGACCAGTCGGAAAGGCGACCGAGTGCGCGGAACGCGGTGCGCCGAATGAATCCGCCGGCAGCGGCGGCGCTTTCGATCGAGTCGTAAAACATGCGGAGCAATCGAGGGACAACCAGCATGATGGTCGTACCGGTCGCCTGCATGGCCGACGCGATTTCGGCGCCTTTCAACTGCTCGACGTAAGTGATGGTAGCGCCGCGCAGGATCGGGATGAGGAATCCGCCGGTGAACTCGAAAACGTGGTACATCGGGAGGACGGAAAGGAACTCGTCCGCCGGTCCGATGGAGTGTACGGCGAGCAAGGCGTCGGCGTTGGCCATGAAATTGCCATGGGTCAGTGGGACGGCCTTGGGGGCCACCGTCGTGCCGGACGTAAAAAGAATCGACGCGACCGTTGTTCGATCCACAGGAACCGGATCCGGGGCGACGTCGCGCGAGGCCCCGGGAGGTGGGATCAAGGCGTCATCGGTTTGAACCAGGGCGGCATCTTCATGGCAACGGTGCTCGCGAAGTCCGACGAAAGTCGTTCGACCGGCGCAGACAAGCTTGGCCTGGACATACCGCGCCGCGGACCAGGCTTCGGCGGGCGGGAGTTGGGGATCGAGGGGGACGGCGGTCATCCCCGCACGCATCGCCGAAAGGTAAGTGAGGCCCCAGTCCGGGCCGTTCTCGGCGCAAATGACCACACGATCGCCGGCAACCAGACCTCGGTCCTGAAAGCGGCGCATGATCGTTCCGGTGGCGCGAAGGGCTTCGTCGTACGTGTAGCAAATCCAGCGTCCGTCGCGACGAACCTGAAGGGCGGGTTTGTCGGGGAGACGCTCTGCGGATCGACGGAAAAGGTCAAAGAGGTTTGCGGCCGGGGCCCGCGGCGCATCCGGCGGTCGCTCGCCCACGCCCGACATGCGCGGAGAGGGTTCGGCGGCAGTGCCCAATACGAAGGCTCGCAGCCCGGGCACGTGGCGGTTGACGATGTAGTCGTCCCAGTCGACCTGCCCGGGATCGAAGGGGAACTCGCGACGATCATCGGGGTGCATCCGGTCCGCGAGGGCGCGCAGCCCGTCATCCGCAAAGCGGCAATCGAGGTGGGTGTAGGGCGAATAAATCTTGGCGAAGTAGACGACTTGCTCGATTTGTCGGGCCTGAGCGGAAAGCCTTCGGAGCCGCAGCCCTTCAATCGAAAGTCGTCTAAGCCAACCTTGGTATTTGACGACGGCGCGTTGTTTACCCTCCCATCGGCGGATAAAGGCATCGCGCTCTACGAGTCGCAGTCGTCGAGGACGGATGGGCCTGCCGTCGTCGCCGTTCATGGGACGATGAAAGAAGGCCCGTTCGAGCGACTTCTGCAATTGCGCGAGAACGAGTGGATTGTGATCGCTCGACGCACACTGATAAACGTTCACGCCGCTTCCGCACAAGTCGGCGACGGAAAGCGCGGCAATCATGGCGTTGGCGACGAAGTCGACGGGGATAATGTCGATGGCGATGTGGGGTCGACCGGGAAACTCGTTGAGCTTGCCGCGACCGTAGGCAACGATGATGGGGTCGGCCATGCGCAGACCGTCGATCCAGCCGGGCATCGGTTCGTCGAAGCTGCCCTCGATGATCGCCGGTCGGAAGATGACCAAGGGAACGTCGCCTCGGTCGCGGAGAAGCAACTGCTCGCCGATCCATTTGGTAAACGTGTACGTGTCGTTCCAGCCGTGGGAACGGGCGCTGCGCATCCCTGCGTCGATCAGTTGACGCCGCGCCGCTTCCGTCTCGACTCCGCAAAGAGCGCGCAGTTCGGACGCTTCCTCGATCATGGACCCGACAAGGGCATCGAGATCGAATGCGCCGCTGCCCGCCTTTCGCGGAAGCGACTCGCGGGCCGGTTCAGGAGCGCTGAAGTCCTCGACAACCACGCCGCAACGCGTCCCGCAGACGTAGCACGTCGAAACGTGGAGGAAGGGAATGTCGCCGCAGTCTTTGGCGAATTGCAAGAGCCGGCTAGGCCCGAGTGCATTCAGCTCAAGGGCATGGTCGAGTCGCTCGTCAAAGGTTACGGTCGCGGCGCTGTTGACCACCAGGGTGATCCGTCGGGTCAGCTTGTCATACTCAGCGATATCAACGCCCATGCGCTCTTGGGTGAGGTCGCCGCCGATCACGTGGATTTTCTCCTCACAAAGGCGTGTGAATCGTTCGCCTAGCGAGGCGCGAAGGCGATCAAACACGGAGGATCGCAAAACGTCTTGCGTGACCCGCTGGCGAGGAGATGTGCCGTCGGATCGAGGGCGGACGAGCAGGTGAATGCCGCCGACGGTATCGACACTGCGAAGAAGTTTCTCCACGAAGACCTTGGCGAGAAAACCCGTAGAGCCGGTTAACAGTAGGTGCTGTCCGGCCAAGCGCTCGCGTATGCGACACAGTGGTTGGCTCGCCGAGGTCATCGGGTCAACTCACCTCCGCGGCCACGAGTCCCGGGGCACGTTCGGACTTCGGTTCATAGCGTAAGCCCAATTGGCGGGCGATGGTCCCTTTCACACGATCGTGAAGGTCGGGGGTCGACATGGCTGCAACCTCCTCCGCCGGAATGGGTTCTCCAAAAATGAGCCTGACCGGGCCGGGGTTGGCCGCAAAACGCTCGCGACTGTGAACCGCCAGGGAGCCCTCGATGGAAAAGGGGACGACCGGAAGTCCCGAGCGCTGCCCCACCTTCATGGTGCCCCGACGAAAGGTAAGCAAATTCCCGTCCGGACTTCGCGTGCCCTCGGGAAACACGGCGATCGAAATCGGATTGCGGCGAAGTCGCTCTAGCATGCGCTCAATCGTGCGAAGAGTGACGCGGGGGCTGGAACGATCGATCGGGGCGTAACCGTAGCGCATTAGGATCCAACCAAAAACAGGGATGCGAAAAAGGGTATCCTTGGCCATGAAGCGAACATTACCGTCCAGGGCGAGCAGGAGAATGGGAATGTCCAAGGCGCTTTGGTGGTTGCCCATGAAAAACCTGGGAATCCCATCGGCCACCCACTCTTTCCCCACGACCGTCAGGCGGGCGCCCGCGAGCGACAATACGACCCGCGACCAAACCACCGCGGCGAAAGCGATGACTCGACGAGAGGGATAGATCAATCCGGCCAGGAGCGCGAAGGTGCCCAACACCATCACGACGAGCGACATCGCCAAAACCGTTACAGCCGCGCGGAGCATCGTCGATCACCGGACCATAAAATGGGAAGCCACGAGGCCGTCCCACGCCCATCGTGGGGTCGAACGATGGTGTCACGCGGCCTCACTGGTGTCAACTCACGATCGCGCCTGGGGCAGTTTCTTGCCGGACCTCAAACCTTGGGCCGACGGTGAGTGATGCGATCGAGCCGGTCAATCCAAAACCGGGCGGCGTGACCGGGACCAATGTTTCGGTATGATGCCCGGCATGTCGGACCACTCGTGGTTGGATTCCTTGCTGGGGCGCGCAGCTTCGGCGCACGCTAAGCGACAGTACCACATCGTATTCCGAGCGACGAGGAACGCGGTGCGCGCGCAAGAGCGCGTGTTGCGGGAGAAGCTGGAACAGAATGCGGATAGCGGCTTCGGGCAAGAGCACGGGTTCTCGCGAATCCGCAGCCATGTGGACTTTGCGTCGCACGTTCCGATTCGCAGTTACGAGGAGCTCGCGCCCTGGGTCGAACGCGTCGTGGCCGGAGACGAACGCGCCCTGCTCGGAAGCGGGCAACACGTACTCATGTTCGCCATGACCAGCGGGAGCACGGATCAGCCCAAGTATGTGCCTGTTACGGCGGCGTTCCTTCGGGATTATCGCCGCGGATGGAACGCGTTCGGATTCAAGGCCGTGTTGGATCACCCCAGTGCTTTCCTGAGGCCGATCCTCCAGGTCGTCTCTCCCATGGATGAGCATCGGACCGCGCAGGGAGTTCCCTGCGGGTCCATTTCGGGACTCTTGGCCGGAAGGCACGGGCGAACGGTCCGTCGTTTTTATGTTACGCCGGGGGAGAGCGGAGCGATCCGCGATGCGGAGCCGCGATACTACACCATCATGCGCTTCGCGGTTCCGCGAGATGTCGGCTGGGTCGTCACAGCGAGTCCGGCGACGCCGGTCAAGCTGGCCCGGACCGCCCTGACCCACGCGGAGCGGTTGATCCGCGATATCCATGACGGCTCTCTACGACCGCCAGGTGACATCCCCGACAACATTCATAAGACGCTTGCCGCCCGACTGACCCCTGATCCGACAACCGCCAAACGGCTCTCGGCCGCCGCGGAGCGCAACGGCGAACTCTTGCCGCGGAACTACTGGGCGCTCGCGTTCCTTGCCAACTGGACGGGCGGTACGTTGGGCCTGCACCTTCGCGACTTTCCGCACTACTTCGGCGATACGCCGGTCCGCGACATCGGATTGCTGGCGACCGAGGGGCGGGTGTCCATCCCCTTGGAGGACTCAACACCGGCGGGCGTCCTGGATGTAGCGGGGAGTTTCTTTGAGTTCATCGACGCTGAGGGCGACGCGAGGGACGCGAAGGCCGTTCATCGGTGCCATGAGCTTGTCATGGACCACGAATACCGCGTGGTGATGACCACCTCGGCCGGCTTCTACCGCTATGACCTCGGTGACCGCGTTCGAGTGCGCGGGTATATGGGAGAGGCGCCGATCGTTGAGTTTCTGCATCGCGGTGCGCACGTCAGTTCGGTGACGGGGGAGAAGCTGACGGAGTGGCAGGTGACGGCGGCGTTCGATCGGGTCAACCAAGCGGCCCTGATCGAAGCTACCGAGTTCGTGCTCGCCCCGGTGTGGGACGACCCACCGTATTACCGGCTGCACGTCGATAGGGACATTCCGAGTCAGAACCGGTTCGCGTACCGTATGGATGAAGAGTTGTCCCGACTGAACGTCGAATACGGCTCGAAGCGGACTTCGGGCCGGTTGGGACCGATCGTTATTAACCGCTTGCCGGACGAGTTTTTTGCCCAACTCGATCGAGAGCGCCGGGAGCGCCGGGGGCCGTCGAACGAACAGTATAAGCATCAGTATTTGTATACCAAGCCTGGGGACGACGCGTGTTTGCCGCTGTGTGAAGAACGGCAGCCGCATTCTAAGATGAAACCGGCTCCGCAGACAATAACCTGAGAGAGGACAACGATGAATGGAAGAGCAATGACTATTCACGACCGGCGTTGGGCGTACGTGTATTCGTTGGCCGTCTGCATGGTCTCGGTATCGCCCGCGAATGCAGGGAGCGAACTGTTCACGCCGGACCATGTCGCCAAGTTGCGAACCGTCATTGCGGCGGAGATTTCGCCGGATGGACGCTTCGTCGCGTACGTGCTCATTGTGCCGCGTCGGCCGTTTGCGGATGAGGACGGGCCGGCGTGGGCGGAACTGCACGTCGTCGGACCGGATGGGAAGTCGCGGCCCTATGTAACCGGCGAAGGCAACGTCGATGCGATCGCCTGGACGCCGGATGGGAAAGGGATTTCCTTTCTTGGCAAGCGCGGAAAAGACAAGGAAAAGGCGTTGTATGTGATTCCAGCCGACGGCGGCGAAGCGCGGAAGGTGCTGGGGTTCGACACCGACATTACGGCTTATTCCTGGAGTCCGGACGGAAAGAGGGCCGCGTTCATAGCGAAAGAAAAGAAGAACAAGAACAAAGAGAAGCTGGAGGAAAAAGGCTTTAATCAGGAAATCTACGAGGAGGAATTTCGGCCGGTTCGAGTTTGGATCGCCACCATCGGGGATGAGAAGGAGAAGCCGCGGGCCCTTGACTTGCCGGGGTTCCCGTCGGAGCTGCACTGGAGTCCAGTTGGCACACACTTGGCGATGGCCCTTGCGCCGACGCCATTGATCGACGACAACTACATGCGAAGGAAGGCATACATATTCGACGCCGACTCGGGGGCGATCGTGTCCAGTTTTCAGAACCCGGGCAAACTCGGTGACATCGCGTGGAGTACGGACGGGACAAACCTTGCCGTCATATCCGCCGCGGACCTGAACGATCCGTCGGCAGGACGGCTGATGATCGCGTCGCCGAAAGATGGATCGCTTCGCGAGGTTCTGCCAAATTACGAAGGGCAGGTAGAAGTCGTCGCGTGGCAGGATGCCGACACGGTCATGTTTCTGGGAAGTGAAGGCGTCTGGTCGACCTTCGGAGAAGTGCGTCGCGATGGAACGGCGGGCAAGACGCACATTCCTTCGGGTAAGATGACGGCCACTCGGTTCTCCCTGTCGTCCGACGGGAATTCCGCTGCATTCATCATGGACAGTCCGACACATCCGGGTGAGGTCTTTATCATGCGGCACGGTGACGCCGGGCCGAAACGTGTCACCGACAGCAATTCCTGGCTTGCGGAGATGCGTTTTGCGGCGCAGGAAGTCGTCACCTACAAGGCACGCGACGGCTTGATGCTGGAGGGGATGTTGATCCGGCCGCTCGACGAAGAAAAAGGCAAGCGATACCCGCTTATTCTGAGAGTCCACGGCGGGCCCGAAGCGCATGACCACAACGGTTGGCTGACCGTCTACCACAGTCCCGGTCAGGTGGGAGCGGCGCAAGGTTTCGCCGTTTTCTATCCCAATTACCGGGGAAGTACGGGGCGCGGAGTGGCCTTCTCCAAGATGGGTCAGGGCGATGCCGCGGGCAAAGAGTTCGATGATTTGGTCGACGCGGTGGACCATTTCATTACCGTGGGATTGGCCGACCGTGATCGGGTGGGAATTACGGGAGGTTCGTATGGAGGCTTCGCCTCCGCTTGGTGCGCGACGTATTACTCCGATCGATTCGCGGCCAGTGTGATGGCCGTCGGGATTAGTGACATCATCTCCAAGTCCGGGACCACGGACATTCCCAATGAAGAAGCGCTGGTTCACGCTCTCAGGCGGCCATGGGATGACTGGAAGTCCATGCTGGAGCGAAGTCCGATCTACCACGTTGAGAAGGCCCGCACGCCGATTCTGATTCTCCACGGTAAGGATGACACGCGAGTCCACCCCGGACAGTCCATGGAACTGTACCGTTACCTCAAGACGCTGGGCGAAGCGCCGGTGCGCTTGGTGTGGTATCCCGGCGAAGGACATGGGAACCGCAAGGCGGCCGCGCGGTTGGACTACAACATGCGCATGATGGAATGGTTCGATCATTATCTCAAAAGCCCCGGCGGCCAGCCCCCGCCGCACGGTCTCGATTACGGCCAAGAAGTCGATGAGGACAAAAAAGAGGATGCGAAATAGCGCGGGGCGAATTGCCGATTGCCAATTTCCAATTGCCAATTGATTCGAGCGGCGAGCGGATACGGCCCTTGTGTGCACATTCGCACTTGTCTTTTTCAGGTATCGGTTTCAAATGGGTTCGTTTTGCAAGTACGGTTTTTTTGGTGAGTGTCAGCATGTGGCACCACATAAACAATTGCCGAATGTCGATTTTCGATTGTCGAATGGAGAGGATTGCCGATTGCCGATTTCCAATTGCCAATTGGTCCGAGGCGGGAGCGCAAGTAACCGAAAGTTCAGAACCCCGACCGTGAGGGAGCGGGCCGAGGGTCGTAGGCTCGGGCTTTCCCCGATGAGGTTTGGGCTGCGGTGGCTTTGATTTGGCTTCCCGCCGGATGCTCATTTTTCGTAACACCTTTGCCTACCGCGATTTATGGATTTCGCGGTGGGTTCGTTTGGAAATCCAGCGTTTTTCATACCTCGGCGTCTCAGTCGTCGTCGGCGCGCGGGTGGAGCGCGGCTTCTATCCACACCTAATAACTTCACGAGCGCGCGGTGGATGGATGATCGGGGACCGATCATCCAGAAACTAGAGACTAGAAACTTGAAATTAGACAGTAGGCCGTAGGCTTTAGACCGTAGGCACGAAGGCACGGAGACACGAAGGGGGAAGGGATTACGGATTACAAATTACGAACTGGAACGCGGGGCGGGGGCGCAGAGATTTCAGATTTGAGATTTCAGAGGGCGACAGTGGCGCGGCCCGCGACGCAAAAATGAGAAAGTCCTCATTGTTGGCGGTACGTCGGTCGGTGCTACGCGTCCCCACAGACGCGAGTTAGTCAGGCTTGGGAATCTTGTCCAGTGCCTCCTTAACAAGGTCCAAAACGTCAAGCCCGTCCTTCTCTACCGTAGTGGGCGGGACGGCGTAGAGTCGCTTAGCCGGATTGTCAAATATCTCGAGAACGAGGCGCTCCACGAAAGTGGTGTCGTGTTCGTCCTTCTTCATCCGCGCGATCAGGTCACGGAAGGGATCGAGGCTGATACTAATGGCGGACTTGAACGCCCACTCTTCTTCGGCCCGCCGTTCACTCGAATACCGTTTCGCGGTGAACGTGATGAGGAATGCCAGGGGTGCGACAATGATGAGGCGGGCGTAGACCAACGTCCATTGAATGTCTCCTTTGTTCTTTTCGGCAAGCTCTGCGATGTGTGAGACGAACGAGAAGGCAAACCAGATTGTTCCACCGACCGACAAAAGCAGCAGACCTGCCCACACCCAACTGGCCTTGGAGATGTGCCGGCGGCGGGTGTCGAAAGCGGTGAACAACGACGCGCCGATCGCCTTTCGGAGGTGGCCCTTGATCTGGTCGATCTGCGACTCGTTCGTGCTGACGACTTGGTTAGTGCGATCGAGAAGATCCGCAACCGACTTCTCGCTGCGGTCACGCAACTCCGCCAAGTGTGTCTGGGTCGCTTTTCCGACCTCCGTCAACTCCAGTCGGTTTTTCTCAATCTCGCCATAGAACGCCGTGATCTGGGTCAGTTGGTCCGTCATCTTCGCCCTTGCGTCGGTAACGGCTTGGTGCATGATCTTGGCATCGGACTCGAACTTTTGCACCTGAAGGCCAAGGTTTTGGATGGTCGTGAGCTCCGCGTCCGCCGTGGTCTTTCGGGAAGAGAGCTCCGCCATGGCCTGTGAAGACGCAGTCTCGAGGTCAGCACGCACCTTTGCAACTGCGGTGGCGTTCTCCGACGCCGCTTTCAAGAAGTCCCCGAGCTTTGTTGAATCCGACTGCCCCGCGGTGAGGAGTGCCGCGAATCCATCAATAGTGGGTTGCAGGGCGCTGAGTCGCTCTGTCACTGCCGACTTGAGGACAGATTCTGCCTCGTCAATTGACTTCGCAAAGGCGTCCAGCTTCCTGGCGAGGTCCGATTCGTGCCTTTTGGTCGCTCTCGACATTTTCTGGGCGGTCGCCTCGGTCTCTTGGCGGGCCCGTCGGATCAGCTCGATCTGTTCCTGCGCGATCTTGCCTGTGAATCCATAAGTGATCAGGCCGTATTGCAGGCAATAGACGTACAGATCCTCAAGCTGTTTAACCAGATTTGACGCCGAGTCAGCCGGGACAGGCTGGCCTGCGGGCGGAAGGCCCGCGAATGTGCTCTCTGCCTGGATCAGGCGGTCTCGAATGGCGGCGGTGATGACCGTGGGAAAGTATTCCGATTTGGAGTCGCGATAGAAGGTCGCGAGTGATTCAAGGAGAAGCGAAGTATTGCTGAGCACGCTTTCCGCTTTTGACCCGTCGGCGGTATCGGGACTTCCAAGGCGAACGGCGAGATCGGCTTTACTCGCCGTAATCAGCTCATTTAGACGCACTGCAACCTGGTCGATCCGATCTGCCATGAATCAGCTCCTCGTGCCTCGTTCACATCTTCTGTACGTGCGGCTCGCCTGCCAGTCGCAGTGGTAGTAGAAGCTGCCGGTTTTCTTGAGGACGCGGGCGAGCTCGATGCAGCGGGGGCGCATGTACTCGATGTAGGCCTGGGTGCTGGCGTGGCGGTCCTCGAAGCGAACAAGAGTCCCGCTCGCTTGCGCTCGGGGCTCTGACAGCTCGCCCCAGAAGACCTCGTAGTTGCGGTTGGAGTTGAACGGCGGGCCCTTGACACGGTTGTTTCGTGTCAAGGGCGGGTCGATGTAGATGAGGTCCACGCAGGCATCGGGCAGCTTGCGCAACTGGTCGAGGCAGTCGCCGCAGTAGATGATACGGGTATCGAGCAGCGACGAGGAGCGACCGGCGACCCCCCTGGGTCCCCCCTTGGAAAGGGGGGAGGCTGGCTTCGCGGCGACCCCCCTTCGATCCCCCCTTGCAAAGGGGGGAAGCGTAGCACCGACCCCCCTGGGTCCCCCCTTGCTAAGGGGGGAGGCGGGCGGGCGCTGGGCGGGGCGAGGCTTTCCTTTGGCGACCATTGGGGGAAGGGTACCACACTACTGCGATGAGTCAAGTCTGTGTTAGGGGTCCGGACGGGGATCGCCCTGTGACGATTGCGGGGCGGTTCAAGTGTCCGCGGACTTGCGCCGCGCGGCTCTGATTTTTCCCTCCCTCATCCCGGCGCGCCGGGACGCCGAGGTTTGACCGCTCCATCACTGTCGCGGTACTGATTTGTCGTTGAGCAACAGGGAATCCGGATCGTCGCTCTGCGGTTTGTACTCGGCGATGAGTTTGCGGATTCGCGGCTGGTCGGGGTTGAATTCGAGCGATCGGTGCCAATGTTCCAAAGCGCGGTCGCGGTGTTCGGTTTGGGTCTTGTCCTCCAAGTAGCGGATCATGTAAATGGAGCCCAGTCCGGCGTGAGAGCGGGGTAATCGCCAATCGCAGGTTAGGGCCTGATTGTAGGCCCGTTCGGCGGCGCCGAAATCGCGGGAGCGAAACAAACAATAGCCCAAGGCTTCGTGAGAGGCGGCGAGGTTGGGATCCATCTCGATCGCCTGCAACAGAGATTGTCGGGCCATCTTCAGCCGATCCTGGTTCATGTAGGTGTGAGCGAGGTTCACCAAGACCAGCGGCTGGCGGCTGTCGCGCTCCAAGGCTTCACGATACGCGCGGATGGCCTCGTAATACTTTTCTTGTGCGTCCAAGGCCACGCCGAGATTGACGTAGGCATGGGGACGATCGCCGTCGATCTCGATCGCCCTTTGAAAGCGTTCGACGGCCTGAGTGAAATCTCCGCTCTGCTGGTAACACACGCCGAGATTGAGTTGGGCGTCAAAGTCGGAGGGTTTGATTTCGACGGCGTGCAGATAGGCCTGGATGGCGTCCTTGACCCGTTTGGTGAAGTGGTAGAGCTGGGCGAGGTTGAACGTGTCGTCAAATGAAAACGGGTTTCGACGGATGGCCTCGGCGAAGGACTGGATGGCCTGTTCGTACTCGCCCATGCGGCGGTAAATGCCGCCGATGTTGGAATGGGGGACGGACATTTGCGGCGAGAGCTTGGCCGCCTCCTGAAATGCCGCCAGCGCGGCCTCGAGGTCGTCGACCTTGAGCAATTCCTCGCCGCGGCGAATCTGTCGCTTGGCCTGGAAATCGCGGAGGGGAGCACAACCACCGGCGCAAAGAGAAATCGCCGTGAAAAGGAGGGCAATTCGTGTTCGTACCATCAAACGATCTCTTCGAGTTTCCGTGAGAATCTATCGACTTTAGGGGAGTTTGTCGTCCAGTAGCAATACGGCCAAGCCGCGCTCCGCGCGGCGGAACTACGCTTGACCATGCCACCCCGGCTGGGCTGGTCGATTTGCCTTTGGAGTAGTGGCGGCTTACGATTGGGCGTGTGCCCCGGCCGGGAGCCGCGACCCATGGGATAAAGGGACTCAAACATGTCTGGCGATCATCTGCTGGCGATCCCGGTTTTCAACGAAGAAAGGCATTTGCGCAACGTTCTACGGGAGGCGCGGGAGTACAGCAGACAAATTCTGGTCATCGATGACGGCTCGACCGACGATACCCCGCGTCTGCTTCGCGGTGAGGGCGGCTTGCATGTCATAACTCACGCCGAGAACCGAGGTTACGGCAAGAGCGTGGCCGACGCCTTCGCATTTGCGCAGCGGGAGGGGTTCTACTGGCTCATCACCATGGACTGCGATGAGCAGCACGAGGCGTCGTATATTCCGCTTTTTCGAGCCGCGGCCGCGGACGCAGCGGACGCCGTAGCGGTTATTAGCGGCACGCGCTACGCCAATGGGCATGCCGCCGGGGAGGGCGCTCCTCCGGAGCGTCGGGAGATCAACCGGATCATCACAGCCACACTTAACCGACGCCTTGGGACAAGCATTACGGATGCGTTTTGCGGGTTCAAGGCCTACCGCGTATCCGCGCTGCGGCATATCCACATCACCGTGCCGGGTTATGCAATGCCGATGCAGTTCTGGGTGCAGGCGGCGCGAGCCGGGTTACGGGTGAGGGAATTGCCGGTGCGATTGATTTACAACGACCCGACGCGGCACTTCGGGGGGTTGTTGGACGACCCGGCCATCCGGCTGCGGCATTACCTGGAAGTGCTGGAAACGGAATTATCCGTGTCGGCTACCGGGGCGGCGCGAGCGGCGAGCGTCGTTTCTTGTACTCGAACATCCTCCGATTCATGCTCGATTTTTCGAAGCTGATTACACCGGCTCGGCACGGTGCAGTGTTGATGCTGCCGGCGCCTTCCGAGTGCGTAGCCGCGGTGCAGACGAATGCACGGGCTTTACGCGCCGCCGACACGCCGGTGCTGGATTCGACCCTAAGTGATTGGCGGCGGCGGACCCGCGAGGCCGTCGTGGGGAGCGACGACCGGCCGATCATCGTCACCGGGCATCAGCCGGCTTTCATTCATCCCGGCGTTTGGGCCAAACATATCGTGTCGATGCGGTTGGCCGACGCACTTGGTGGAATCGCGCTCAACCTGGTCGTCGATAACGACGCCCCACAAGGAACGACGCTCGCCGTTCCATCCGTAAAAGGCTCACGTGTCGAGCTTCGCGGTGTGCGTTACGCCGATCTTCGAGCGGGATGCGCCTACGAGCAACTTGCACACCAAACGCCGGATGAAATCGTGCGATTCGAACGGGCGGTGCATGAGGCCATGGGCGTGCGATATCAGAAATCGCAGATGCCCCTGTTCATTGGGGCGCTTTCGATCGCGGACGAAACGTGCGACGGAACCGATCAGAGTGTGGCGGCCCGTCGAGCGGTTGAGGCAGCATTCGGGGTATCGGTTGAAGATCGACGGGTTAGCCGTTTGTGGTGGACCCCCCTGCTACTCGACATGCTGGGTCATGCGGAGCGCTTTGCGCGTTCGTATAACGCCGCATTGGCGTGGTATCGCAAAGAGTTTCGAGTACGCGGCGGGCAACGACCCATACCGGACTTGCTCTCGCGGGGTGCGGCGTGGGAACTGCCTGTGTGGGCCTATCGAAGCGGCGAGACACGGCGACGATTGTTCGTTGAACGCAGGGATCACGGCGTGCGGTTGCTCGCGGATGGGGAAGAAATCGGGGTCTTTCCACTTTCCCACTCACCGTTATCATCGACTCCCCCAGGTCCAAAAGACCTGGGCCACCCGGCCTTCCTACTCAACGACCTAGCTGCGCTTGATCGTTTGATTTCGCCGTTACACGGTCCGAGTGAATGGCGGCTTCGACCGCGGGCCTTGACCTTGACGCTCTGGGCCAGGCTGTTCCTGGCCGACCTGTTCATCCACGGCATCGGCGGGGCCAAGTACGATCGCATTAGCGATGCGATCATCGCGGATTACTTTGGCATCGAGCCACCGGAGATGGCTTGTGTATCCGCCACGCTGCTACTGGACCTACCGCGGACCTCGACCACGCCCGAAACAATCCGCGACCTGCGTCGGTCGCTGCGCGACTTGGAATGGAACCCACATCGCAACTTGCCACAGGGCGCCGCCTTGGCGACGCTGGTCGAGCAGCGGGAACGGGCCGTCCGTCGGGCGGTGGAGCTGCGAGAAACGGCACCGCACAATCGAAGCGCAAGACGGGCGACGTTTCTTGAAATTCGAGGGCTGAATCGTCGGTTTGGGACCTCCCGATCGGGCGAGCTTGCGAACCGCGGGGCGGAGTTACAACAGGCCTTGGACGACATGCACCAGAAAAGGATTGCGCTGGGGAGGGAATATTTCTTCAGTTTATACGCCCGGTCTGCGTTGGAAGAGTTATTGGCGGCCCTTCCGCGTACGAGTGAGTTTCGGGTATAGAAAGGCGGTCCGCTACGAAGATGCGTATGCTCAGCGCTGAGCGTATATCATCGACTCCCACAAGTCAATAAGGACCTGGGCCACCCGGCATAGTTCTCGCCCAGCGGCGTCGCCCGATCACAGCAACTCAAGGAACTGATCGAGGGTAAGATCGGCCCCATCGATGATCGCGCCGAGCGTCCCCGTGGCCAGCGAGCGGTGCGCGGGTACGATGACCTGGGCGTAGGGATCGTCGCGGACCAGGACGATGTGGCTGCCACGTTGCCGATGCTCACGGAAGCCGGCACGACGGAAGGCGGCAATCACCTTCTTGTACGAAAGCTGGCGGGGTAACTTGCTCACCGACCGATCACGCTGAGCTCAACGACCTCTCGTGCGGCTTCCGTGGGGACGGGTCGGCCGTTCTCGATCAGCGTTTCGATGTATAGGGCGATGGCTTCCTTGATATTGCGGATCGCCTCGCGCTTGTTGCGGCCTTGCGACACACATCCACGTAGTGCCGGCACATGGGCCACAAGGGCTCCGGATGGGTCACGTTCCAGGATCACGGTGTAGCGCATGGCTCTTGCTCCCGATCAACTACTCCTATTCTAGCAGAATGGGTTGGACTTGGCATGACCCCAAAACAGGAAAAAGTTTCCTGTGCGGGACGTTGCGTGTCCGCATGTATTTCCCGCGGTAGGTCGGTCAGCGTTTCAGGCTGAATACGTTCGACACACCGCGGCCGCACGCGGCCATCACCACCGGCATCGGCCCTGTTGGCTCCCGGCGAACCGGGAATTCAATCCGCCCGCAATTCGGTCCTGTGTTTCTTGTGAGTTTCGGGTATAGTGGCTTAGCGGAGAGTAGTGCGGACGTGTGGGGTTCGTACGGGAGCGGTCGCTAGCGCTCCCGGTTCTGATCGACGTGTTTTGGGTTCGGATGGTCATCGAGTAGGCGGAGGCGAATATGACGGACGAAGCGAGTCATCGCGGGTTGCATATCGACTCGGACTGGAAGACGGAGGCCGCGCAGGAGAAGGAACGGCTTGCCAATCAAGAGCGAACGACGCGTCCGGCCGCCGGGGCTGAACCGGCGGCGAATTTTGTCGAGCTGGTGAATTTGATGGCCATGCAGGCGGCGATCGGGCTGGGCGGGTATCAGGGTCCGGGCGGTGAACGCATACCACCCAATCCAATTGTGGCCAAGCACCACATTGACCTTCTGGAGGTCCTGGAAAAGAAGACCGCGGGGAACCTGAGCGAAGAAGAGAAGCGAATTCTGGACGGAGTATTATACGAGCTTCGACTTCAGTATGTCCAGGCGGTCAGTGCACCACGTGGCGGAGCACCGAAGACGAAATAGCGGTCCTACCACACGGTTCGAAATCCATCGATGCCCCTTATCGCCGTTCCCATCCGCACCGAGACGGTCATCCGACGCACGCCGTCGGTCAATATCGCTTTGATCGTTGCGAACACCCTCCTGTTCCTGTTGTTCGACGCGAGGTTCACGTCCGATGGAATGTGGGCGTTCCGACAACGCTATCTGCATTTGCTGGGCGTTGAGCCGAGCATCCATCAGTTTTTCACTTACCAATTCATCCACGCGGATGTAATGCACCTGGTGGGGAACATGCTTTTTTTGTGGGTGTTCGGAAACAGCGTGAATTCCAAGATGGGGAACGGGCCCTACCTTTTGTTTTACCTCGCGGGCGGGGCATTCGCCGGTTGGGGACACGCGATGTTGCACCCGAATCCGCTGGCCGGCGCTTCGGGCGCGGTGGCCGCGGTCACCACGGCCTATCTCGCGTTGTTTCCGCGCAGTCGTGTGACGGTGCTGATCTGGTTTTTCTTCTTTATCCACTTCGTCGAAGTTCCCGCCATGATCATCATCGGCTTGAAGATCATCGTGTGGGACAACATCATCGGCCCGACGTTGGGCGGGTCGGAGAGGGTGGCCTATCACGCACACCTCGCGGGGTATTTGTTCGGCTTTGCGGGTGCGATGGGAATGTTGCTCGTCCGAGCGCTGCCCCGCGACCAGTTTGACATGTTGGCGTTGTGGAAACGGTGGCGGCAGCGTCGTGAACTGGCCGCGGTGATGGCCCAGCCGGGAGCGGCCGCATGGGCGGAATATGGCGCCGTGGGACGAACGGTCTCCATCGATCCCCAGACGCGGGCAATCGAAGACCGTCGCACCGACGAGATCGCGGACCTGCGGGCACGAATCGGGATGGAACTGGACCGAAGGTCAAACGCGGCGGCCGCGAACCTATACGAGCAGCTACTTGCACGCGAACCGACGCAATGTTTGTCGGAGGCGCAGCAACTGGAAATCGCCCGCGAGTTCTACGGGAGCGGGAAGTTCGCTCAGGCGGCGGCGGCGTTTGACCGATTTGTGGAGTGTTATCCGAACTCAATCGAGGCGGGAAACGTGCGTCTGCTACTGGGCATCGTGTACGCCCGCGATCTGCGACAATATGAGGCAGCCGACAAACACCTGACGCAGTCGATGGAATCGTTGCGCGACCAGAGTCATCGCGACCAGTGTGTACAGTGGCTTACGAGCGTTCGAACGGCGCTGGGACGGCCGGCGCCCGAACCTGCGACGGGGTGAGTCGAAATGGGCGAACTCGCGTATGTGAACGGTACCTTCGAGCCGATCGCCGAGGCCAAGGTGTCCATCGAGGACCGCGGCTTTCAATTCGGCGACAGTATTTACGAAGTGATCGTGGCGTACGGTGGACGATTGTTCCTGGTTGAACGGCACATGCAACGACTGAGGCGGAGCGCGGCGGGGATCGCATTGAGCTATGACTTTGACGCCCGGCCGCTGGAGCCGATCATCATGGAGGGGCTGCGGCGTAGCGAGCTTGGCGACGCGTTGATCTACATACAGCTTACCCGTGGGGTCGCCGCACGGTCGCACGCGATTCCCGCGGGGTTGACGCCGACGGTGGTGATGACGTTCAAGCCCCTGCCTCGGCTCCCGGAGGAACTCCGTGCGCGCGGCGCGAAGGTCATCACCACGCTCGATACTCGATGGGCCAATTGTTACATCAAGGCAACGACGCTCCTGCCCAACGTATTAGCCAAGAATGACGCCCTGCGGCGCGGGTACGATGACGTGATCTTCGTCGCCGCTGACGGCGAGGTCCGCGAATGCACGTCGGCCAATATCTTCATCGTAGCGAATGGCCGTCTCTTAATCCCGCCGCGAGATGAATCCATTTTGCATGGCGTGACCCAGGGGTTTTTGATCGAGTGTGCCGAGGCGATAGGGGTCGGCGTGAGGGAGGGGCCGATTCCCGTGGAATCGCTGCGCCGAGCGGACGAGGTATTTATGTCCGGAACTGCGGCGGAGGTGCTCGCCATCACCTCGATCGACGATCGGCCGGTGGGCGACGGCCGAGTGGGGCCGATTACGCAATGTTTATACAACGAGTTCCTCTGCCGGACGGGACGATAGTCTCCGTTGCATTCTCGTCCCCATTTGCTACCGTTTCACCCGGGCCGGCGGGAGGAGGGTACTTAGAAGGACGCGCAGACGATGAAACAGACGATCCTGGTCCTCGAACAACATATCCTCGAACAACAGCGCGCCCATCCCGGTGCGAGCGGGGAGTTCAGTTGGCTCCTGTCGGCGATTACGTTGGCCACGCGAGTCATTTCCGCCCACGTTCGCCGGGCGGGACTGGTGGACATCCTCGGCGAGACCGGCGCCACCAATGTCCAAGGCGAGATCGTCCAGAAGCTCGACGTCATTGCCAATGAAACGATCGCCACCTGCCTGGGCTATCGTGACAACGTCGGGATCATGGTCAGCGAAGAGGATGACAATCCGCGCATCCTTAAAGAGCCCGACGAGCGGGCGAAGTATATCGTCCTGTTCGATCCCCTCGACGGTTCGAGCAACATTGACGTCAACGTCTCCATCGGGACGATCTTCTCGATCCTCCAGCGACGGGACGACGTCGGAGCGGGAAAGGTGATGGACCACATCCTCCAGCCCGGATACCGGCAAATGGCCGCCGGATACGTGATTTACAGCAGCAGCACGGTCATGGCCTACACCACCGGTCAAGGCGTGCACATGTTCACACTGGACCCTTCGATCGGCGCATTCCGCCTTATTCGCGAGCACGTGACCATGCCGGCGTCGGGCAAGACGTACAGCGTCAACGAGGCGTACAGCCCTCAGTTTCCCAAGGGCATCCGGGATTACCTGGATTGGGTTAAGACGGAAAAGGCCGGTGGGTATGGGTTGCGCTACATCGGCTCGCTGGTGGCCGACTTCCATCGGACTTTGCTGCACGGGGGTGTGTTCCTTTATCCGCCGACACAGAAGGCCCCCAAAGGCAAATTGCGGCTTTTGTATGAAGCCAATCCGTTGGCCATGATCGCGGAACAGGCCGGGGGAATGGCGACCGACGGACGGCAGCGAATCCTTGACAAGGCGCCGACCTCCCTTCACGAACGAACAACGCTCATCATCGGGAGCAAGGATGAGGTCGAGCGGGTGCTGTCTTTCTGGCGTGCGTAGCGCGGCCATGAATACGGTCGAGGTTGCGCTAGATCGCATTATCTGCGACGACAATCTCGTCTTCATGAGTTCGCTTCCCGACGGCTGTTGCGATCTCATTTACGCTGATCCGCCTTTTAACTCCAATCGGACGGTCGGGCCGACCAAACGACACCGAGCGACGTTCAACGATCGGCACGGCGGAGGTGTTCGCGGGTTCCTCGACTTCCTGATGCCGAGGGTCATGGAGATGCACCGGTTGCTGTCGCCCACGGGGTGCCTTTATGTACATTTGGATTGGCGGACGGTGCACTACGTGAAGGTGATGCTCGACGAAGTGTTCGGCCAGGATCACTTTCTGAATGAGATCATCTGGAGTTATCGAAGCGGGGGGGTTGCCAGGCGCTGGTTCGCCCGTAAGCACGATACCCTCCTTCTCTACGCCAAGAAGATCGGAGCGCATACCTTCAATCAACTGAGGCAAGGTGAATACCGAACGCTCGATCTGAGGATGTCTTCCGACGGCCGGCCGTTTAAGCAGACTCGAAACGGGCGTCTTTATTTCCATCGGGAGGGGCCGGCGATTCCCGACGTGTGGGACATTCCCTTCCTCTCCACCGTGTCGAAAGAGCGAGTGGGATACCCGACTCAAAAGCCGGAGGCGCTTTTGGAGAGAATCATCCGGGCAAACTCTAACGAGGGCGACGTGGTCGCCGATTTCTTCTGCGGCAGCGGAACGGCGCTCGCCGTTGCGGCCAGACTGAAGCGCCGCTGGGTGGGATGCGATCTCAATCTCGATGCGGTAGCGATTACGCAAAGACGTCTCGATGAAATCGCTCGCGACAGACAGCTCTTCTAGGAACTGCGAATGGCCGGTCAACGAACGGAAAATCCCATCACGACCGCGGAGGACTGGGGCGTCGGACCGGGTAAGCGCGTATGGGTAGGAGGTCACAACGCCGAGGCCCGGCGAGAAATCGAAACTTATCTAACGGGGACAGAGCGTCCCCCCACCGGCCCGCTCGACTTGGGTTTCGTTGCGCCGCAAACGGCCGATGAAGCCGTCTATTTCGCGGGCAAGCTCCGCTTACGGATCGTTCCCACCGGCCTTCTGTGGGTCGTCTATCCGATCCCGCTTTCGCCCCGAGCCGACGAGTTTTCCGGCGAAATGGACGACGTGGTGATCGGTTTGTTTGAGCTGGGGTTCACCGAAACGGGCCGGGCGCAAGTGGGCAACAACTACACATCCACCGGCTTTCGCCCCCCCGCCGACTCAATAAGAGCCTAGATTCCGCTACGGCTCGGCCACAGTTCCCAATTGAAGCATCCAGATGTCCGATTCGCTGCGGAGGCGACTGACAACTAGAGTGCGCCCGGCGTCGACGATTCTTATCTCGCAAGGGCCTGGAACTCCCGGCACCTCACGTGCCGAGCCGGTGCGGATATCCCAAAGGTACGCGGAACGGCGTTTTTCCTCCCAGAGCAGAAGGCGATGTTCGTCGATCCAATCCATTCCGGGCGCGGCGCCCGAGCACTCCAGAGGTTGGCCATCGGCCGCTCGGAGGACCGTCACGGTGCCGGATTGCATGTCATAAAGGCTGGCTGCCGGATTAAACGCATTTGCGCCGCCGGTTGAGCCTGCAATCCAGCGCTGATCAGGGGAAAACCGAATGGGCGAGAAACTTGGGGCACGACTCTTGGGTATAGGCAGCGGGTCTTCGATCTCCGAAATCGAACGATCGAGTTCGAGCAACAGTAGGGCGCTCCCCCCTTCGGTCGTAATCGCCGTCGCCACCATCCGACCGTCCGGTGACAAGCGCGGGTTGGTGGGATCACCGGTCACCGAAGCGGTGATGCGTCGCATTCCCGTTCCGTCGGGACGGATTCTCCAAACATCGTAACGACCGCCGCGATTCGAATAAAATACAAGCCATGTTCCGTCTGTCGTCCAGATGGGTCCGCGATCGCGGAACACGTCGTCCATGAGCCGCCGTCGCCCCGTGCCGTTCATGTCCATGACTACGAGATCTTCGCGCGGAGCCCCGGTCCGAAACGCGAGCCGCCGTCCGTCGGCCGAAACGTCGAATTGTTCCAATCGGTTGGTTGAGGCGTAGATCGTTGTCGGCTCGCCGACGACTCGCTCGGTAACAGGATCAAAGCCGATTCGGAGAAACTCGGTAGTGAAGGATTGCGCAGCAAACGTGACCCGCTGCCCATCCGACGAGATGCTCGCACCGTCGATGGGAGTAGTTCCTGAAGTGACCGGTAATGGCGAACCGAGCACCCGCCCCGAGGCCTCGTCGATGGGTACGCGCCAAAGGTTCGGGCGGCCGCTTCGGTCGCTGATGAAATACAGTGATCGTCCGTCCGAAGAAAAAAACGGGTTCCAATCGGTGTGCGTATCGTCGGTGACCAGTTGAGCTTCGCCTCCCGCGGCGGGCATCGTGGCGATGTCGCGGATGCCATTGGTTACGGTCCAGAAAACTACGCGCGATCCAGTCGGCGAAAAGGACGGGGCCACTGCGTCACCACGGTGAAGAAGTCGTTTTTCACGCGATCCCAACTCCACTACCCAGAGCTGCGCGGTGGAGTCCCGCCCATAGGGATTCACCACGTTCTCCGTTGTGTACACGAGCCGCGTCCCGTCGGGCGACCACGCCGGGTCAAATCCATCGTCGGTTACCCGCTGCGGCGACTCCCCCGTCGCGCCCATCACGAATAGACCGCCGCCTTCGCGCTCGGATCGAAACGCGATTCGATTACCATCCGGGCTGAATACCGGGGCGTAGTCGTCGGACGGACAATCCGCCGTAAGGACCACCGGATTCGCCCCGCCGACGCGTTGTAGCATGATGTCGAAATCGTTTCCCTCGCGGGATACGTACAGCAACATCTTGCCGTCCGGAGAGAGACAAGGATCCGATTGTTGTCCAGGAGAATCCGTGAGTTGTTCCAGGCCGACCACGACCTGATCGCGTACCGATGCCTTAGCATCTCGCGGCGGCGCAATCTCGACGGAACCACGGCCCAGCCTCCAACTTGAGTAGGCGGTCACCATGAGCAGCGCCGCCCAAGTTGCTGCAATCAGGATACGCTTCGACCAGCCTCGCGGCGTTCTTCGGCCGGTGACGGCAATCGCGGCAGTGGACCATTCGCGCTGCGCGACGGCTTGGTCCAGCACCAACACGGCGTCGCCGATATCACGCAAACGCCGCTTCGCCTGCTTCTCGAGACAGTGCCGCAAAAGATCGCGAATCCGCGGCGGGGTTCGGTCGGGCAGCGTGTCGTAATCGGGGTCGCGCTCCATGATCTTGGCGATGACATCGGTCGTGGTCTCGCCGGCGAACGGTCCGGCCCCGGTCAGACATTCGAAGAGGACGCAGCCAAAGGACCAGATATCGGTGCGCCGGTCGAGCGCCCGGCCGCGGGCCTGCTCCGGACTCATGTAAGCCGCCGTTCCAAGAACCACGCCAGGGCGAGTGTAATTGGCGGTGATGGTCGGCGAATCGGCGATGGGCACGGCACCGCTGGAGTCGCCCGCCATCGCTCGCGCCAGCCCAAAATCCAGCACCTTGACGGTCCCGTCCGGCCTGACCATGACGTTGCCGGGCTTGAGATCGCGATGAATGACGCCCTTTTCGTGAGCGGCCTCCAGCGCTTCGGCGATCTGCTTGCCGACTTCCAACGCCTCTTCCACGGGTAGTGGTCCGGTTTTCAGACGGCCTGACAGCGTCTCACCTTCGACGTACTCGAGCACGAGGAACTTTTTGCCGTTGGATTCCTCAAAACCGTGGATTGCAGCGATTTGGGGATGATTCAGTGACGCCAGCAGCTTCGCTTCGCGCTCGAAGCGCATCACGCGCTCCTTGTCACGGGCCATCGACTCCGGCAGGACCTTGATGGCTACGTCGCGATCGAGGCGCGTGTCCCGCGCGCGATAGACCTCGCCCATGCCGCCCGCGCCAAGGGGAGTGACGATCTCGTAGGGGCCAAGCTGATCCTGGGTCGTCAGGCTCATCGCTTGGTGAGTTCCTCGCGCCAGTTGAGAACGACGTGGATGCGTGGGGCTTGCTTCTCCCAGTCGGCGGGTTGGACCATCACGAAACCGCCGTCGGGGAGAACGTCATAGACGCCCCATAAGTCGGTCGTGGCGATTCCCGCGGTGTCGAACAATTTCTCCGGCGCTGAGAACTGCGGCCCCGCGTCCCAATCCACGGAGACGGCATGCATGACGTCTTTGTGATCCAGGAAAAAGAGTTTCTTTCCATCCCGCGACCACACCGGCTCATGACCACCGGCTTGGGAGATTTGCCGCTTCGCGCCGGTGTCGGACAACGTGCGTACAAACACTTCGTAGCGACCGGTTTCGTTTGAGATATAGGCGAAGTGTTTTCCATCGGGAGCGAACGTGGCGTCAAACTCATCCGCGGCGCTGCCCAAAACGATTTCCGTCGGACCCGGTTGTCCCCACCGGTAAAGGGCAATGTAGCTCCGGCGTTCAGGAGACACATCTTCGAGGGTAACCAAAAGCAAGGTCCCGTCTGGCGAGAACGAATTGGGCTTGATATCGCCCGCGCCCTCGATGGGAACGGGCTCGGCCACGGCACTGCCGTCGGCCCGCTTGCGAACCACGCTTTGCGGCTTTTCCGGGATGACCTGTCTAAACACAATCGCCTGACTGTCAGGCGCCCACACGGGGTTCCAACTCTCCCCAATGTTGCTCACCAAGGTGAGGGAACGACGCGCCAGGTTGAAACTCCACAGATCAATGTTCCGCCGCATCGTCGTGACGATTACCTCGCGCCCATCCGGGGAAACGCGCATTCCGCCGACAATGGCCTCGGCGTTTTCCATGAGGGACTCGCTCTTTCCCGCCGCATCGACGCGGATCAAACGGCGACCGGGCCCCTGACGTCCTCCGGGAACATAGGCGAGCGTGCCGTTCACGGACGCAGCAAAGAGCGCCTTATCGGCCCACTTGCTGCTGATCACGCCCTCGATCACCTGCACGGATTCACCCATCACCTCGGCGGCTAGCGGGTCGAACGGCGCCGCCATGATCGAGGAACCCCGCAGAAACAAGAGAGATTCCGGAGCGACGAAGTATGGGTCGACCCCGTCATGCATTACCGAGCGGACGGTCCCATCGGTGAGGGAAACAGAGACCAGCGCGTAATCCTCGATCGTCGTGCCGTCCCAGACCCCGGCCAGGATGTAGTCCGCTCCCGGAACGGCATGGAGAGTCTGGAACCCGAGCAGGAGTTGCTTGCCGTCCGCGGAGCGCCTCGATTGCCCCGCGACGGCGAGTTCGATCGGCGAATCGCCCCGATCGCCGACCCGCATGAGTCCGCTTCCGCCGGGGGTCCCGTAGATGATCGTTCCATCTTCCAACCACGCAGCGCCTCCGCCTGCAGCGCTTGCGTCACAGATGGTCAAGGCCGGCCCGCCGCCGAGCGGTACTTTCATCAACTTCCCGCCCGCGAAGAACCCCAACCACCGACCGTCCGGTGAGAAAAAAGGACCTATTCCACTCTCCGTTCCCGGCAATGATCGAGCTTCGCCGGCCGCGAAGTCTCGAACAAAAATACGACTCGCCCCCTCCGCGTGAGCGGTGAACGCCAGCATCGTTCCGCTACGGTCTAGACTGAAGGAATTTAGGTCCGATCCACCGCCGATGCGAAGCGCGAACGGCGAGGGTACATCCACATTAAAGCGGACGACCGGCGGCGCGGAAACCGACTTGCGCGAGGCTCGCACGCGCCATCCCAAACCCGCACCCAAGAGCAATGCCGGGACCAGAAGCGCCGCGACGAGCACGACGCCTCGCTTGGGCCTCCTCGCTCCGCCGGCAATTGCCGCTCCGGCGAGCAAGAGTCCGCTGGAGGTTGGGTCCGTGAGCGCTGTCTCCAGATCGACCCGGGCATCGCCGATGTCGCGCAACCGACGGTTGCGATCCTTGGCCAGACATCGCCGCAACAACAGTTGAACCAGCGGCGGCGTATCCGCCGGAAGCGACGTCCAGTCCGGATCGCGTTCCAGGATACGGGCAACCAGGTCGGACGTCGTCTCCCCCACGAAAGGTCTAGTTCCTGCCAGGAACTCGTAAAGCACGACCCCGAAGGACCAAATGTCCGTCCGCTTATCAAGCCCGCGACCACGAGCCTGTTCCGGGCTCATGTAGGCCGCTGTGCCCAGAACCACCCCGGGCCGCGTATGCTCCACTGTAATTGTCGGCGAGTTGGCGATATCGGTTGCCGTTGCCTCGCCGGCCAGTGCCTTGGCCAAACCGAAATCAAGCACTTTGACCACGCCCTCCGCCGTCACCTTTACGTTGGCGGGTTTCAGGTCACGGTGGATGATCCCCTTTTCGTGCGCTGCCTCCACCCCCTGCGCAATCAGACTTGCGATCTCCAGTGCGTCACGAATCGGAAGCGGTCCACGCTGAAGCCGCTCGGCCAGCGTCTCCCCTTCCGCCAGCTCCATCACCAAAAAGCGTTTGCCTTCGAATTCCTCGAACCCGTGGACGGCCGCGATGTTCGGATGGCTGAGCGACGCCAGCACCTTGGCCTCCCGCTGGAAGCGAGCCACGCGGTCGGGGTCACGAGCCAACGCCTCCGGCAGCACTTTGATGGCCACGGCGCGGTCCAGCCGCGTGTCTTTAGCGCGGTAGACCTCACCCATCCCTCCGGCGCCGAGGGGCGCGAGTATTTCGTAGGGGCCGAGCTTGGTGCCTTCGTGAAGCGTCATGGGCGGTCCTTGAACTCCGCGAACCAGTTCTCGACCACGACGATCCCGGGGTTGGCCTCCTTGGGACCTTCATATTTCAGGACGATAAACCGCTCACCGTCCGCGGCGACGTCAAATCCGCGCCACATCTGTATTCCCAACTTGTCGCCGTCGAAGAGAATCTTCGGAGTCCCCAACACCAGATTCGGCTCGCTCTGTACGTCCACGGCAAAGATCACGTTTTCCTGAAGGAAGAACAGCTCCCTTCCGTTGGGGTTCCACATCGGTTGTACTCCGCCGTGGATCGAAACTTGCCACTTCCCTTCGCCGCTGGGGAAACGTGTCAGAAAAACTTCATGGTGACCGGAATCGTCGGACTCGTAGGCCAGCAACGAACCGTCGGGTGACAGTTGCGGACTTCGCTCTTCCGCGGGAGTTTGGAGGATGGGCTTGGCTTCCGCGTCCGAACCCAAGGGCAGGAACCACAGGTCTCTCACCGTGTCCTTTGCGTTTCGAACGATCAACGCTCCCCTTTCGTCGGGCGTAAAACAGCCCACGCGGGTCGCTTCACCCAGGTCTCTTTCCGGGCCGACGCCGTCCGCGGACTTCAGCGCCAATCGCCCGTTATCCAAGGCGTAGGCAATGTCCTTTCCGTCATGCGACCATCGAGGCCCCATTTCGTCGCCGGGCGAAAACGTGAAGCGCGTTTTGGCCCCGCGGGCGACGTCGTGAATCCATATATCCCAGGAGTCGCCTTCTCTGGCGGAGACGGCCACGCGAGTGCCGTCAGGTGACAAGGACAAGCCGAACATGTCCGACTGCGGTTGCCCGATGGTCTCCACGACCTTCCCTTCCCGGTTCGCCCAGGCAATCCGAAGCTCGGTGTTGGGACTGCCCTGGACATAGACCAGCGTTCCGTCGAGCGAAACACTGGCGCGGGAACCACCGGCGACCGCCAGGAACGGTTCTCCCGTGATTTCAAGCTTCGACGAAGAAAAGGGCAGCGCCCAGATGCCCGGCGTCGTCATGGAACGCGCGAAAAGCAGGTGTCCGGTTGGGGAATAGACGGGGCCAAAGAACGACTCCCCCCTTTGATGCAGGAGTAATTTCTTCATCCCGCCTGCGAAAAGCTCGATCGTATCGAGTCCGCTGGAAGTATGCACGACATAGACGACACCGCGGTCGTCGGGCAGCAAGGCCGCGTGATGAAAGTCTATTTCCTTAGCTTCCTTGTCCGCTTGGAGCAGGGCGCGCGGCTCACCGCCCTGGGCCGAGACCTCGTACAAATCGCCGTTCCCGGTGGCGAATGCAATCTTTCCGGAAAGACCCCAGGCGGCACCGCCGACGGGCCTTTCTTTCTCAGGCAGATTGCAAATGACGGTCGTGCCGCCGTGAATGGAAGACTTCCAAAGCTGCTTGTGCCGCATGTACCCTATGTTGGCGCTATCGGGCGACCAGAACAGGTTGCGAGCGTCTTGCGTGTCCGGTAAGTCCCGAGGCTTCAGGCGGTCCAGATCACGAACCCAGATACGCCCATTCTGGACGTATGCAATCTTCCGGCCGTCCGGGGAGATGGCGACGCCGCAATCGTCCTGGAGATCGGCGAGCGCGATCTCGAACATACGCACCGGCGGTTCGGGACGCGAGAGCCAGACGAGGCCGGCGCCGACCCCGGTCATCACGAGCAAGCTGGCGCCCATGAGCGCGAGAGTGAGGAACCGACGCGGCTTCCGCTGTGCCGCTGCCAACGCAGATTGGGCCAGTCCTAGCGAACTCGCCGTGGGATCAGCGATGGCGTTTTCGAGCTCGATCCGAGCGTCGGCGATGTCGTGCAGCCGCTTGTTGCGGTCCTTTGCCAGACAGCGACGAAGCAACAACTGAACCGTCGGCGGCGTGTTCGGCGGAAGCAATGTCCATTCGGGCTCCTTGTGCAGAATCGCCCCGATTGAATCCGTGGCTGTTTCGCCCCCGAACAACCTGGCACCTGACAGGCATTCAAAAAATACGCATCCAAAGGCGAAAATATCCGTGCGCTTGTCGGTGGACCGCCCTCGCGCCTGCTCCGGACTCATGTAGGCCGCGGTGCCGAGAACCACTCCCGGCCGAGTGAAGTCGGCTGTCAATGTAGGGGAGTACGCCGCCTCGGTAGGCGACCGGGACGGAAACGATCCCAATTCGCCGGAAAGGGCCTTGGCCAGACCGAAGTCCAGAACTTTGGCTTTTCCATCCGGAGTGATCTTTACGTTCGCGGGTTTCAGGTCGCGATGAACGATCCCCTGTTCGTGGGCCGCCTCCAATGCCTCGGCGATTTGTTTGCAGACGCTAAGCGCTTCATCCACCGGTAATGGTCCGATTTGCAATCGATCGGCCAGCGTCTCGCCCTCAACGAGTTCGAGCACCAGGAACCGAATCGCGTCGGCCTCCTCGAATCCATAGATCGCGGCGATGTGCGGATGATTCAGGGACGCAAGGACTTTGGCCTCGCGCTGGAAGCGGGCGATCCGTTCGGGGTCGCGTGCGAATGTCTCCGGTAGGACTTTGATGGCCACGTCGCGGTCCAGCCGCGAATCCTTCGCGCGGTAGACCTCGCCCATGCCGCCCGCGCCGAGGGGGGCAAGGATTTCGTATGGACCGAGCCGAGTATTCGGAGTAAGCGACATCAGGAGCTATTGTCGATTGGCTATTGTCAATTGTCGAATGAGGATCGCTTCTGCATTGGTCATTTCGTCGGGACTTTGGCCTTGAGTTCCTCGAACCAGTTCACGACCACGGTGGGTTGTTGGGATTGCTCCTTGACCTCGCCCGCCGGTCGATAGAACAAAAAGCGATTTCCGTCGGGGGCGACGTCAAAAGTAAAGGAATAGCCGCTCCCTTTGAGTTCGAAAAGCTGATGCGGGTTCTGGGCGCGAAATGTGTCATCCTGCACCGAAACAGGAACGGCCATGATTTTCCCCTCATCTCGGTAGAAGATTTCTTTGCCATCCGGCGACCATTTAGGACCAAAGGCCCGCCCCGTGGAAACCTTTACCCGGGCACCCGGGCGAAGGAAGGGGCGGACGTAGATCTCGAATTCCCCCGATTCGTTGGAGCTAAATGCAATCCATCTCCCGTCGGGAGATAGGTTCGGCTGGATTTCGGCGAAGGTTGTGGCCAGGAAGACTTCCGGCTTTCGCTCCTCGCCGTCCAAGTGCAAATACATGATGTCCGCGTCGGTCTTGGGATGGTTTTCTTCGAATACGAGTATCGAACCATCGGGCGAGATGGACCACGGAGTCTGGCGGTTGTCGCTGGTAGTAAGGCGTTGGGCCTCTCCGGTGCCGTCGGCGAGGTGGCGGAAGAGATTCAAAATGGAGGACCCACGCTCCGACGCGAACACGATCCACTTCCCATCGGGGCTCCAGACCGGACTTCGATCCAACGTTTCATCCACCGTCAAACGCGTAAACATGTCCCGCTCGATCTCGAGGATCCAGATGTCACTATTGGCGGTATCAAAAATTTGGGCCGCGAGGCGAGTCGCATCCGGTGAGAGCCGTAATCCGAGGTAATCCCGTTTATGCTGAGAAATGGGCGACTCTTTGCCTTCCCGGTCGATCCAGATCGGTAACTCTTCCATTCCCAGCGCCGCACCGGATAGATAAGAAAATGTTCCCGTCTGCGAGAAGGCGTATTGAAGGCTGCCCATGGGGGGGACACCAGACACGCCTTCGAGAATGGGGATGGCCGATCCAGTCACTTCCAGTTTCTTGGCGTTGAAGGGCACGGCCATCAGGGTGCCGGACCTTCCGAAGACAATATGACCCGTGGGGACGTACCGCGCGAACGTTCCTCCCTCGACGACGACCTTCTGCTCCAGCGTTTCGAGGGACATGGCGATGATTCTGGCGGAGGCGTAGTCGTTGTTCTGGGCGGTCGCCGTGAACAACGCCGTCTTGCCGTCCGGCAGTAGTTGCGGCCAGCGATGAGAGGGGGCTCCTTGGCCTGTTCCGGCTTCGGTGAGCATCACCGGCTCACCGCCGGCCGCTGATACGCGCCAGATGCCCGATCGCGGGTTTGGAGCGAAAACAATGGTCCCGTCCGGCCCCCAGCTTCCTCCGCGAAGATCCGCCGCTTCGCAAATGGTCGTGGCCGGACCACCCAGAACGGAGATCCTACGGAGCCTCCCCTTCTGGCCAAAGGCGATCCATTCGCCGTCGGGTGAGAAGTACGGGCAGAAGGCGTCATCGGTATTCGCCAAGGGAGTGGCATCGAGCTGATGGTTGAGGCGCAGGTACAATTGACGCCCGGAATCATGGTCCCCCACAAAAACGATCCTCGTGCCGTCCGGCGAAATGTCGAACATCGGCCAGCGGGATGCGCGCAACGCCTGGGATTCGGGAATGGCCAGCGTATAACGCATGACCGCCAGCTTCGCGGGCCGTGTCGAGAACCACAATGCTCCTAGCGCCGCGACCAAAATAACGCAAAGCGCCCAGGGCAAGCTTCGTCGCCACGTCGCCCGCCGACCGGACGCCGCGGCCCCCCACAGCACCGCCCCTCCGAGACGGAGCATGGACGAGGTTGGATCGGACAGGGCGTTTTCCAACTCGATCCGCGCGTCACCGATGTCGCGGAGGCGTTTGTTGCGGTCTTTGGCCAAGCATCGGCGAAGAAGCAGCTGGACGGTCGGGGGCGTATGCGGCGGCAACAGCGCCCACTCCGGCTCCTTGTGCAGGATTGCTCCAATGGAATCGGTGGCCGTCTCGCCCGCGAACAGCCTCGCGCCCGAAAGGCATTCAAAAAGAACGCACCCAAAGGCCCAAATATCGGTTCGTTTGTCGATGGACCGACCGCGGGCCTGCTCCGGGCTCATGTAGCCTGCCGTACCAAGGATAATACCCGGGCGGGTGAACTCCGCGGTGATGGTCGGCGAGTTTACCACCTCCGTGGGCGACAAGGAGGGGACTGATGCGGCGTCGCCGACCAAGGCTTTTGCCAAACCGAAGTCCAGGACCTTTACCGTTCCGTCCGGTCCAATCTTGACATTGGCGGGCTTCAGATCGCGGTGCACAATGCCCTTTTCGTGGGCTGCCTCTAGAGCCTCGGCAATCTTTCTTGCCGTGTCGAGCGATTCGTCGATGGGAAGGGCCCCACGTACCAGCCGATCGGCAAGTGTCTCGCCTTCGGCCAGCTCCATCACCAACAAACGCTTGCCGTCTTGTTCCTCAAAGCCGTAGATGGCGGCGATGTTGGGATGGTTGAGCGTGGCCAACGCCTTCGCCTCACGCTCAAACCGGAGGATTCGCTCTTTGTCGGCGGCCAGCGCTGCCGGCAACACCTTAATGGCCACCTCGCGGTCCAATCGCGTATCCCTCGCGCGGTAGACCTCGCCCATCCCACCCGCACCAAGCGGAGCGACGATTTCGTAGGGGCCAATCCGAGTGCTCGGGATCAGATTCATACGTCCATCCTATTGTCGATTCTTTCGAGGCTCAGGACAAGCGTCGATTGTCTAACCCGCGGTTTGGGGTAAGGTTGACCCCGTTCGGGCGAGTTTCTAGAATGCCTCGCTGTGTCGATGAGGTTTGACCGAAGGAGAAAATATGGCTGGCTCTCACACAGTCGAATTTACGGATGCGAATTTTGACGAGGCGGTGCTGCAAGCGGATCGCCCCGTGCTGGTTGATTTTTGGGCGGAGTGGTGTGGTCCGTGTAAAGCCTTGGCGCCGATCATGGACGAACTGGCTTCGGACTATGACGGTAAAGCCAAGATCGGTAAGGTGGACACCGACGCCAACCGGGAAATCTCGGTTCGATTTTCCGTCAGCGCCATCCCCACCGTGATCCTCTTCCACAAGGGCGAGATCATTCAGAAATTCGTGGGACTACGCGGGAAGAAGGATTTCCAAACTGCCCTTGACCGTTTGGCAACTGGGACGCATTAAGGATTGCACCTCCTCGGAAGTGGCTCCAGGGCGGTGCAGGTTAGCCCCGGCACGGTAAACCGGCATGGTTGAAGCGAACATCAGCCTCGAACAATTCATGGCCGAACCACCTGAGCCCCAGCGGCACGGAGGGTGCGGAAGTTGCGGAACGGGCAAAGCCGGTGGATCGCAATGTGGCAACGGGCTGGAAAAAATCTACCCCACCACGGCCGTCCGCTTCGGGTTCATGCGCTACATCGGCGAGTTTACTCACGCCCCGGACATGAAATTCACTTGCGGGGCGAGGGTGGTGATCCAGACTCGCCGCGGGATCGAGCTTGGGGAACAGGTGTCGCTCACCTGCAACGGCTGCGACAAATCCGTCACCAGAGATCAGATGAAGGAGTGGGTCAGTTCCTGTGGTGAGGATTCCTACATCTTCGATGCGGGGCGAATCCTCCGCGAGGCGACGGCCGCCGACCTCGCGGAGTACGCTCGAATTCAGAACAGCGCCCGCGAGAAACGCAGGTTTTGCCGCGAAGTCGCGGGACGATACAAGCTGTCGCTCCGAGTAGTGGACTGCGAGACCCCCTTTGGCGGCGAGCGAATCATTTTCTATTTTACGGCGTCGGAGCGAATTGACTTTCGTCCGATCGTCAAGGATTTGACCTTGGAGTACCGCACGCGGATTGAGATGCGGCAGGTCGGGGCCAGAGACGAGGCCCGGCTCTTGGCTGACTACGAAACTTGTGGGCGAGAGGTTTGCTGCAAAGTGTTCCTCAAGACGCTTCGGCCCATCAGTATGCGAATGGCCAAACTGCAAAAAGCGACGCTCGATCCCACGCAGGTTTCCGGTCGGTGCGGCCGACTAAAATGCTGCCTGCGCTATGAACACATCGGGTACGAGGAACTCAACAAACAACTGCCCCGCGTCGGGATCCGCATCCGCACCAACCACGGTGAAGGCGTGATCGTGAATCGACAGGTTCTGACCCAGTTGGTGCAAATCCGCACGGATAGCAACACGTTGTTAACCGTGGTGGCCGAGGACATCACCGAAGTAGGCGTAGAGGCGCCCCCCTCTCCGCCCGTCGATGCGGCTGCGCCGCCCCCGCGTGTTCCGCGGCCGCGAGCCGGCCCGCGAGCATTGGACGCACCGCGAATTCCGCTCCGGTCCCTTGCGGAACAACCAACGTCGCCGCCTCAAACCGTCGCTCATTCCGACGAAACCGGTCCGGCCATTGGAACAGGCTCTAATTCGGCCGCGCACACAGGTACGAAGCGGCCTGGGGATGTTGGCACTCCCGGCGGTTCTCGTCGCCGACGGGGTCGTCGTCGTCGAGGGCGGGGGCGTGGCCAGGGTCCGGGTGGCCCAGGGGCACACGGGAGTCAGCCGCCGCCGAACAATCCACAGTCTTAATCTCAGGGCAATACCGGCGTTCGCATGGCCGATGCACCACCGAAATCGTTGGAGGACTTGGTTGAGCACGTGGGTCGCTATCCCGCGGACGCCTTCCTCTTTATTCGCGAGGGGCTAGGCCATGCAGCGGAACGCATCCACGGCCCCGAAACCGACGCCCACCGGCTCCTCCACCAGTACCTGAAGGAGAATGAGCTGGATTGGAGTGACTTGACCGCCCAAAACGATGCCGGCGCGCTTCCCAAGCCGATCGCCGCGGCCATCGAAGACGCCGGCGGATGCGACAAACTCAATCGGCACATCACCGGACGCGATCTATGCTGGGGACTGCGCGACTTCGCTCTTAAACGTTGGGGATTGTTGGCCCGCGTGGTCCTCGAATCCTGGAACGTCAAGTCCACGGCCGATTTCGGGCGAATCGTTTTCGGCTTCATCGACCTGGACATGATGCGAAAACAACCCGACGACCGCCTCGAGGACTTCGACGGCGTGTACGACTTTCGCGAAGCGTTCGACCAAACGTTCGGCGAAGGTTGGCAAGACGGCGGAGCCGCGTCCGCCAGCCAATAGCCGCCCCGTCCTTCTTAGAATTCGTCCTAACACCCCTCTCCCACCTGGGGGAAAAGCTGGGTGAGGGGGTTTCAGGACTCACTCTCGTGGCATCCGTTTGTTGCTTTTCTCGGAGAATCTGCTTGTACTTCCTCTGAAATGGTGTATGCTTAGGCTGTCTACCGCGAAGAAATACGTTACAGGAAGGGAGCACTCCTCTTGTCGCCGACGAAACCATCCCGCCCGGCCATTGCCGTAGCTTGTGTGTTAGGCGTCCATTGCTTCGGTTCGGCTCTCGCCGCCCAACGGCCTTCGGGCAAGTCAGCGCCCCATCGAAGCCTTCGCTCCACAACAACGGGTGGGCTACCGGCCCCTAACGACATCTCGCCCCTGCGCATGCGGGTGGAGTTGCCCGACGGGGTCTTGGTCGTTTTTGACGCCGCCGCGCCTCCGGAAGTTGACGAGGGGTGTTTGGGCTATATGGGATACTGGCTGTCCCTACCGGATAAGTCGCAATACGTCTTCGGAACGACCCTGTACGACGAAGGCGACCTGACGGCGCTCCTCCTGGCCCTGGAACGTGATCTGGGCGTCGATCTTGAGGCCCTGGCCGACACGGATGACCGTCTCGACCAGGCTTTGAACGCGATAACGGAGGTCCCGACCGATGAAATCGTCTGGGAACCGGCCACCGTCCTCCGCGCCGTGGAGATCATGGGGTTCGACGCCAAGAAGGAACTCACCCGGCTTGACGGGCCTAGCGACGGCGGAATCGCCTATCTAAACCCCTGCGGGCCGGATTCATGCACGGCCGGGGTCGGTCCACCGAGGAACTGCGGATCGCCGGAGGGTCTCGCACGCGAGGCCTAGACGGTGGCCGTGAACTGTTGCCCATCACAGGACGGCGGAGGGGACCCGCCACCGACTTCTTATCCCTGCTGTCCTGATGCGGCCGCATCGGATGCGGAGGGAGCGGTTTCATCCCCGGGCGCGACAGGAACGGTCGCCACGGACTGTTGCACGTGCCCCGCATGTCCGGCGACCTGCAACGACGACAACTCCTGCACCACCAACTACTGCATCAGGGGCTGCTCCGGCGCCTACTGCGCCCACGAGGAGATAAACTGTAATGACGATAACGAATGCACGAACGACTCCTGCAACCCCGACACGGGGTGCGTTTTTGAGCCGAAAAACTGCGACGACGAGGTGGACTGCACCTCTGACTCGTGTAACCCCAGTACGGGGTCGTGCGTCCACAGCGCGATCTGCGACCCCGTCGCTTGCTGCGATCTTCAGGGGTCGGGCATCGACTGCTGCTGGGAAGAGCTGAAAGATCCCTGCGGGGTCACGTGCTGCAACGACGGGTGCTGCGGCGGGGGCGGGCAATGCTGCGGCCCGGAGTGCTGCAATCCGGGGCAGGAGTGCTGCGGCGGGGGCTGCTGCCCGGGCGACAACGCCTGCACCTTGTGCGAACAGATTTGCCACGACCCGCCGTTATGTCTGGACGTGGAGTGCGTAGTGAGGCCGGCCTGCGACGACGGCAATCCCTGCACGGATGACCTGTGCGATCCGGGCGAGTGCGGCGACTTCACCTGCACGAACACCTTCAATACCGCGCCGTGCCCCGACGACGGCGACCCTTGTACGCTGGACGTCTGCGACGGTTTGGCGGGCTTCTGCATCCACCCACCAGGGCACAATGGGGCCGCCTGCCAGGATGACGGCGACGTTTGTACATCGGACATTTGCAGCGGGGGAATCTGCGCCCACCCGCCGGGCAATGAAAACGGCGACTGTCCGCCCGACGAAACGGATTGCACCGACGACTATTGCTTGGGCGGGGAGTGCGTACACCCGTTGATTTGCGGCGCCGGCGAGACCGCGGCTGCGGCAGTCTGTTGCATGGACGTGTGCTGCGCCGACCCATTCGTGTGCTGCGATGATGAGTGCCAAGTGCCGGGATGTTCGGTTTCACTATCCTCAGTAACGGGCGAGCCGTGCCAGACGGTGAATCTTATCCTAACGGGCGACTGCTGGCCGGGATGCGGAAGCATGGGGTTCAGCTTCGAGCCGCAATACCCACCGGAGTTCTCCATGATCCCGCCGTGGCTGACCATATTGCCGGTCTCGCCAATTTCCTGCGCCGGCGGTGCCCAAACACGAACAGTGTGGGTCACGATCCACGAGGACGCCCCGCCGGGCTCGGTTCCGATCCTTGTCACGGCGAGCGCTCCAGGGGGCTCGCAATGTCAGGCGACGGGGACGGTGACCGTGGATCGGACCTACGACACCGTGTTACTTGAATACAATACCTTTATCGCGCCTGAGATTTTACTTGTCGATACGGGGTTAGATCCCCTTATCGATAAGTTCCATCAGGGTGATGACCGCTGGTTTGCACAGCATCCCACCAGCCGAAGCCGTCAGACCATCGGCGTCCGCCTTAACCCGAGGGACGCCCAGTACACGCTAATCGGAGCCTTCGGGACTTCCTACACTTACTCCGACAGTCCGCCCGACAGCGACGCGGTCATGTGCGAGTTTTGTCCGGTCGATTTTGACAACTACGAGGATTGGTGTCTGGCGCCGTCCGCCAATTGGGAATGTCGAGCTACGGCCGTTCATGGGGTGAGTGGAAGCGTTGCGGAGGCAGCGTTGACGCGGCCTACCTCGAACAGCGCCCTCCTGAACTTCCGGCTTGTGGGGAAACATCCGTGTCTTCCCGAGACTCTCACGCCGGCGATCGACGCGAATCTCTGGCTCGAATTCCGCCAAGAATGCAATGGAAGCGTTTTGAAGCCGATGGAATTTCGCGCCTTTGGCGTTCAGCACGACGGGTTCCCGTGGCATGAACTGATCATCAACGGCTCCGCTGTCTACCACCATGATCCGTGTTGCACCCGGGAGACCCCAGGTTCGCTTGATGGAAGCGGGGAATGGACTTACAGCCAGAGTACGGATGATCCATGTCACACGCCGCTGCTGCAAAAGGCGGTTCAGGAATGGCAAACAGTACCTGGAGTTGGCCCGTGAACCAATGTTTGGAGTCAACAATATGTTCTCACGAAATATGCGAACACTGAGTATTGTCGCTGTGTGGGCAGCTCTGCTAGTAGCGGTTGAAAACACAGCTAAGCCTCAAACGATGGAGTCGGTACAGCGTGCAGTGGACGACATCTTATCGCAATACGGTGGAGGCGGCATGCGTGAGACTGAGGCGCACGCACGGCTAAGCGAGCTTCCCGACGAGGCTGTGGTTGTCGCGTTGGTAACTGCGCTGAATCGCGAGCCGTCACTAAAGGAAGGTCGCCACAACTTTGCATACAGGATGCTGGGTGTGAAACATGCTGCGCGCACCGAAGTCGGCTTCCAGCAACTGACCTCTGGGCTGTTCAAGCCAGAGGTCGCGCCGGACTGCGCCGAGGCGCTTCTTGACGCGCATCCGGAGAAACAGGCGGAGGCGCTTGGGCACATACGCCGATACTTAGAACTAACAAAAACGCCGGTGCAGGCCAATGAGGTGAACGGCTGGAGGGTGCCACCTTCAAGGAACGAACTCGACGTCAAGGGCGTTCTCAGAGCCATCGCCAGCAAGGGCGCGAGCGCCGTTGCGTACCTCGACGTTCTAGATGCCATTCTGCGAGACCCGGAGCGAGATGTGGACGTACGGACCGCCGCGGCGTCGGCTATTGTTAATATCAAGTCCCTGCACGAAGCACTCAAGCACTTCCAGGGGCTCGATGACGCGGGCATGGAGGGCGCCCTGAAAGCATGGCCGCGGGCGGTGGCGGAACTCATGCACGAGACCCGGAAGGCCGGGAAGTCGTTTCGGCACGAGTACCCGGAGCTTCTCGATGCACTAAGGCAGTTGGTGGTCATGGCGCTCCACAGCGCCAGACCGGAAACGCAGGAAGCGGCATTGGAACCGATGGGTCTTGTTTATGGGCATGATCTTGTAGTGATCCGTTCAGCCGAGGACTACGAATACAACCCCCAGCTCCGACCGATGCTGGAGAATATGGGTCGGAACCACCCCGATCCGGGCGTGCGGTCGCAGGTGCAACGTTTCCTTGGCCCCCAGGAGGTGGACCGTATGGTGGCGAACATCCTGCGCGAGCGGGAGCGTCAAGCGCAACAGAAGGACCAGGAACCGTAGGGCCTGCCGCGCTCAGAACCACATCAGTCGGACTTCTGACGCGCTAGCGATTCCTGCTGCGGGTGGGGGTGTTGCGAGACGACTTGCTGCGACGCGGGGAAAAAGGGGGAAAAAGGGGACATTCTGCTTTTTGAGGGAGCTTTTCACGCTTCCCCGGTCCGCCCGACTGCGTTCATCTTTCAATCGAAAATGGACGCCGCCGCGCCTCCGGAAGTTAACGAGGGGTGTTTGGGCTATATGGGATACTGGCTGTCCTTTGGAGATAAGTCGCAATACGTCTTCGGAACGACCCTGTACGACGAAGGCGACCTGACGGCGCTCCTCCTGGCCCTGGAACGTGATCTGGGCGTCGATCTTGAGGCCCTGGCCGACTTGGATGACCGTCTCGACCAGGCTTTGAACGCGATAACGGAGGTCCCGAACGATGAAATCGTCTGGGAACCGGCCA
>Ga0326597_10000738_pt1 | contig 55987 bp, 41 predicted proteins | sample RVTome_12_FD_203789 | JGI IMG/M metagenome (GOLD analysis project Ga0326597, IMG submission 203789) | Soil microbial communities from uranium-contaminated site in the Upper Colorado River Basin, Wyoming, United States - RVT100D185 | ecosystem: Environmental > Terrestrial > Soil > Contaminated >...
AGCTCGGCGACTGGACGGGCGTGCCGCAGCCGCCGCTCACCGAGCAGGTGGCCAAGGTGCTCGGCGCAGACGACTACCTGACGCGCGCCTACTTTCGGCCGGACGGCACCGGGGTCGGGCTCTTCGTCGGCTACTGGCAGAGCCAGCGGCAGGGCGACACGATGCACTCGCCGCTCAACTGCCTTCCGGGCGCCGGTTGGCAGCCGGTCTCGGTCGGCACGATCGGCCTGCCGGACCCGAGGGCGCCCGGCACCAGAATCACCGTGAACCGGGTCGTCATTCAAAAGGGCCTCGAGAAGCAGTTGGTGCTGTACTGGTACCAGAGCCACGGCCGCGTCGTGGCCAGCGAGTATTGGGGCAAGTTCTACCTGATGGCGGATGCCATGCGGTTGAACCGGACGGATGGGTCCATTGTGCGAATCGTGTCGCCCGTGCCCGGCGACGGACCTGTGCCGGAGGCGCTCGCGGAAGGCCGGGCCCTGGAATTCGCCGGGGTGCTCTTGCCTCAGTTGAATCAGTTCCTTCCGGACTAGGATCAAGCCTCCTTACAGATCTGTCACTCAGTGCAGTCGCCACGCGTACAGTCCGATAAACCGGGCTGGAGTTCGCGATGGCTCGACGTGTCCTGTTGCTCTTCCCCCAGCTCAACAACCTGGTGTTCTTCGGGGTGTACGAGCCCCTCGTCATGGAGATCTTCTCGGCCATCGCGAAGGAAGAGGGCTGCGATGTGGAGTTGGTGGACTTGCGGCTCGACCCGAAGGGCTGTCGCCGGCTCGCCAGGTCAGGCTACGTGCCCGATCTCATCGGACTGACGACCCACGGCTTTGCGGAAGTGCCGATCGTGAACCGCATCGCGCGCGAGTGCAAAGAGCTGTGGCCGGACGCGCCGGTCGCCGTGGGCGGCGGCCAGGCGACGGTGAGCCCGGAGCTGATCGACGGCACGCAGGTGGACGTCATCGTGCGCGGGCCGGGCGAGCGCATCTGGCGGGACCTCTGCCGCGACGGCCTGGGTCGGGGCGCCTGCCGGATCATCCAGGACCCCGATCCTCCGCGGACGTACAGCTATCCACTGCCGGACCGTCAGATCACGGCCAAGTACCGCAGGCACTACAAGACGAACATCCCGCACCACACCGGACGGCCGTGGGGCAGGCGCGGGCGCACGGGCTTTACGCTTCTCACGCAGGGATGCCCGTTCCGGTGCAGCTTCTGCGTCATCTGGCCGGCAAATCTCGGCCTCTATCGCCGGCGGCCGCTCGAGGAGATCGTCGCCGAGCTCAAGACCATGGACGAGGAGTACATCTACCTCGGCGACGACAACACCTTCGCCGATGCCACGTTGGCGCACCAGCTCGCCGACGCCATCGGCAATGCGGGTATCAAGAAGGAGATCTCGAGCTACTGCCGCGCCGACCACATCTGCAAGCACCCCGACCTGATGCGGAAGTGGCACGACATCGGTCTCCGCTATCTCGTCGTCGGCATCGAGGCCATCAGCAGCGAACGGCTGAAGCAATACAACAAGAAGACCGACCAGGAGCAGAACCTCCGCTCGCTCGCGATCCTCCGCGAGATCGGCATCTACGCGATCCCCCACATCCTGATCTCGCCCGACATGGCGGCCGAGGATTTCGACGACGTGTACCGGTTCATCGAGGAGCACGAGTTCGAGTACCCGGTGACCATTCCGCTGACGCCGCTGCCCGGCACGGCCGACTTCGAGCTCTACAAGGGGCAGGACCGGATCATCACCGAGAAACTCGACTTCTACACGTTCATGTACAACGTCATCCAGCCGACGCGGATGAGCCTGCGCGAGTTCAACAACCAGTACGACCGGCTCATCTTCCGGACCTGGTCGTGGTCGAGGTTCGCGCGAGGCAAGTGCGGCGACCTGTCGCTCGTCGGCTTCGTCAAGTGGTGGGCGTTCGTGCGGCTCCTGATTCTGCAGTTGCGGTGGCGGCGGCGCGAGATCTACCGCGCCGCCGAGGCACGCGCGCGGGGCCGGGAAACCAGCGAGGCGGCCTTGGCACTGATGCGAAGCAGAACGGCCTATGGCAAGTCTCGTTGAACCCAGCGACGCGCGCGTTTCGGCTGTTCCGCCGCCTGCCCAGAACACGGCCGACGTCGTCGCGCACGAAATCGTGGCCGACCTGCACGCGCCGCGGCCGGCCGTGTTCTGGACCGACCTCGGGCTGAGCGCCCTGGTCGGCTGGGTGGCCTTCGGCATCGCCGTGGCAGCCTGGCCGCCCTCGTGGACGACGGCGGCCGCCGTCATCGTGTCGGCCCTGGCGCTCTATCGCGGCCTCTGTTTTACGCACGAGATTACGCACCTGCGCCGCCGGGCCGTGCCGGGGTTCGAGACGGCTTGGAACCTTCTGCTCGGCGTGCCGCTGCTGCTGCCGTCGTTCACGTACGCCGGCGTACATCAGAGTCACCACAGCCTTTCCACTTACGGCACGAAGGACGATCCCGAGTACCTGCCGTTCCAGCGGAGCCGTCGCCTGATCCTCGCCTTCGCGCTCCAGTCGTCGGTGGTGTTGCCGGCGCTGCTGGCCCTGCGTTTCCTCGTCCTGGCGCCAGTCGGCCTGGTCTGGCCGGCATTGCACCGCTGGCTCGAGGTCCACGCGTCGTCTTTTGCCATGAACCCGGCCTATCGAAGGGCGGTCACGCCCGCACAGGCGCGGAAGATGCGTGTGTGGGAGGCGGCCACGCTGATGTTCTGGGCCGTCGCCGTCGCGGCCCTCGCGGGCGGTCTGCTCCCGATGCGGACCCTGCTCGCCTGGTATGCCGTCATGGCCGGGGTCAGCTTCCTCAACACGATGCGGGTCCTCGGCGCGCACGAATACAAGACCGACGGCGAGCCGCGGGACCGGGGGGGGCAACTGGCCGACTCGATCGACACGCCGGGCGGCCCGTGGACCGGGCTCTGGGCCCCGGTCGGACTGCGCTATCACGCGCTGCATCACTACTTTCCTGGCATTCCGTACCACAACCTCGGCAGGGCCTACCGGCGCATCGTCGGAACGGCGCCAGGGCGCCAGCGGTATCAGGCATCGAGCAGCCCGAGCCTCTGGCACTCGCTCAGGACCCTGTATCAGCGCGCCCGCCGCGGCTCGGCGGCCATGGTCCAGTGGTAGGCAAAAAGCGGACCACTCGGACGTCAGATCCATGAAGCATTTCGGCATCATCAGCCCGCCGGTCTCGGGCCACATTCACCCGATGTCGGCCCTGGGGCGGGAGCTTGTCTCGCGCGGCCACCGTGTCACGTACTTCCAGATGCTCGACCTCGAGGACAAAATTCGTTCCGAGGGTCTGGACTTCGAGCCGATTGGCGAGCGCGATCATCCCCGCGGGTCGCTGCCGGTTGCCCTGAAGCGACTGGGGCAGCTCGAGGGGTACGCGGCACTCCGTTTCACGATCGCGCAGGTGGCGCGGACGAGCGCCATGGTCTGCCGCGACGTGCCCGCTGCCATCCGGCGAGCCGGCGTGGACACCCTCCTCGTGGACCAGATGGAACCCGCGGGCGGTGCCGTCGCCGAACACCTCGACATCCCTTTCGTCACCATCTGCAACGCCCTGGCCATCAACCGGGATCCGGCCGTGCCCCCGGCGTTCACGCCGTGGCGTTACCGGGACACGGCGTTCGCGCGCGCCCGGAACCGCCTCGGCTACCTGGCCTCGGACCTGGTTACCCGGCCCATCACCCAGGTCGTAGCCGAGTACCGGCGAGCTTGGCGGCTGCCAGCCCTCAGAACTCCGGACGATTCGTTTTCGAAACTGGCCCAGATTTGCCAGATGCCGAAGGAGTTCGACTTCCCGCGGTCGAATCTGCCTGAGACCTTCCACTACGTCGGTCCCCTGCGGCGCGACCCGCCGAAGCCCATCCCGTTTCCGTGGGAGAAGCTGGACGGCCGGCCGCTGGTCTACGCGTCACTCGGCACGCTGCAGGGCAGCCGCGAGCCGCTGTTCCGGTGCTTTGCCGAAGCGTGTCAGGGGCTGGAAGTGCAGCTCGTCATCAGCCATGGGGGCGGGCTGTCTCCCGAGCAGGCGACGCGGTTGCCAGGAGACCCGCTGGTTGTGCCGTACGCGCCGCAGCTCGAGCTGCTCAGGCGGGCAAGTCTGACGATCACGCATGCCGGGCTGAACACGGTGCTGGATTCGATCTCGTGTGGCGTTCCGGTCGTGGCGATTCCCATCACCTACGAGCAACCGGCGATTGCGAGGCGTGTCGAATGGACGGGCTGCGGGCAACGGCTGAGCCTCAACGGTCTTCGGGGCGACAGCTTGAGGAAAGCGGTGATTCGCGGGCTGCGGAACATCCGCTGGCGCGACGCCGCACGCCTGTTTCAAGGAGACGCCCCGCGCGTTCGCGGAGCGGCCACCGCCGCGGATCTGGCTGAGAGTGGGCTGCGTTAAGGGGCAGTCCAGCCGCGGGTAGAGTCGTCCGTCCGGGTGACGAGAAGACGAAAGTCTGCGGCAGGGGGGCCTTTCGGCGCGAACGCTCGATCCCGCCGCCGCCCTGTCCACGGAAAGGCCCGTGATTCCGGGCTCTTGGGGTTCTCTAGCTTGGGCCTAGTTTGGCAGCAGCCTTGCACTCCTACCACCCGAAATCCGCCGATTCCTGGCGGCGTGCAGGGGGCAGGTATGAAGCGTCTGGTTCTGATGGGGTGTCTGGGACTTTCGATCGCGGCGTTGAGCGCTGCACCTGCCTCCGCGGCAGCGATAACCGGCGACTTCCAGATGGTCGGTCTTGCCAACGTCCGAATTGGTGACAGTTGGATAGACTTCGGAGCCTTCGAGTCCACGACGTACGCCAACTGCGATCCCGGTCCTAACGGGGGCGCCTGCGCCCTCGACGGAACAACCACCGGCAGCGTGGCCTACACGGATGGCACCGGGAGTTTCGCCGGAATCGCCACCACATCGGGCACGGTCAAGGACTTGGAAGACGACTTCGCGCCGGTGAACACCTCGTTCAGCCTGTCGAGCTTTCTGGCGATGGCGGCGTTTCCGACCTACTCGTTCACGCTGACCTTTATCGAGGCGGGCAGCGGTACGCTCGCAGGTTGTACGGACCTTCCGGGCGACGTGTGCACGCCAACGGGCAGTCCCTTCACGCTCACCAACGGCGTAGACACTAACGGCGACAACGTCGCCGATTCCGTTTCTGTTCTCTTCGCCGTCTCGGGCACCATTTTTGACGGCATCGGGCCCCTGACGGCGTTTCAGGGTAGCTTCACCACGCAGTTCGTCAATCAGACGGCGTTGTCGCTTCTCAATGCGATTGTCGCCAATGGCTTCGTGAGTAACTCCAATTCTTCGACCTTCGAGGCCACGATCATCCCGAACGTCATTCCGGAGCCTGCCACGCTGCTGCTCTTCGGCACCGGTGCGGCCGCGCTGGCGGTGTCGCGGAGGCGGAGACAGAATCGGAAGGCCTAGCGCTCGAGTTCCGTCTGGACAGCCGCCAGGAACCTGGCTGCCGCGCGGCCATCCAACACGCCGTGATCGCCTGACAGAGTGAGCGTCATCACGGGCCGAACCACGGGCGTGCCCTCGACCGCCACCACGCGCGGCCAGACCTGCCCGGCGACGAGCACGCCGGCCGTGGCGAAAGTCGATGTCGCGCCCCAGTCTCCGGACACCGTCGAGACCTGAAACGTCCCGGCGCCCTTTCGTCTAAACCCGGCGCTCCTGAAGACCGCACGGAGGAGTGCCCGACGCATGAATCCGAACGGCACCAGCCGACCCCAGCGCCTGAGTGTCGCCAGCAGGCGCCTGTCGGCTTCCCTGACCTCGGGCACCCGGCGGGCGACCTCAACCGCGATCTCCTGGACGCTCTTCCGGTCGGCGCCTTCGATCACCAGCACAGGAGCAACGAACGTGTCTCCAGCCACGGACAGTCCGATGTCAACTCGGCTTGGCCGGTGCCGACGGGACCCGGCGATAACCTGGTGCAGGCCAGGATTGGCGGCGAGTGCCCGGGCAGCCGCGTGAGCGAGCTGGTGAGTAGTGCTCGCCAGGACCCCACTCCTTCTCAGAGTCTCCAGTCGCTCGAGCGCGTTCGTCATGTCCACCCTGATCTGGAGCAGCGACACAGGCGGCCGCAGCACCCGGAGCCCGTCGAGCAGCCAGCGCTCGGCGTAGTCAAGTCGCTCCGAACGCGTCTCGCTCATGGTTCACCCGCTCAAGCTGGAATCGACGCTCTCTGCAAGGCCTGGTAGTCCACCTTGTCGGTGGACGTCCTCGGCAGCCGGTCCTGGAACACGAAGCGGTCGGGACTCATGTACGAAGGCACCCTCGTTGCGCAGAATGCCTTCAGCGCCAGCGTTGAGAGGCGTTCGCCGCGGCCAGGCACGACGTGGGCCACGATGCGCGACCCGGCGTCCTCGTCCGGAATGGCAACCACCGCCGCTTCCTGCAGATCCGGGTGCGCATGCAGGGCGCTCTCGATTTCACCGAGCTCGATGCGGAAGCCGCGGCGCTTGACCATGCGGTCTCTCCGGCCGACGTAGACGAAGCCGTCCGCGGGATCCCGCCGAACAACGTCGCCGGTGTTGTACCAGCGCGCGCCCCTGCGCTCAATGAAAGCGGCGGCATTCTCCGATGGCCGGTTCCAGTACCCGGAAAACACGGATGGCCCGCTGATGAAGAGAAGCCCTTCCTCTCCCGCCCCAGCCTCGCAGCCGTCCTCGCTGAGGACGATGGCCTGGCAATGGGAACAGGGAAAGCCGATTGGATAGGGAGCCTCGCGATCGTCGGGAATGGCCGTCGGAAGCCTGGCGTACGTGCACGCGGTCGTGATTTCGGTCGGGCCGTAGAGGTTGTAGAAGACGGGCGACGACCATCGACGCCGGAGCTCCCGCAGGAATCGAATCGGGAATACCTCCCCGCCAAACAGAACGAGTCTGAGGCTGATGGCGTCGTGCTCGTGCAGGCGTCCGAATTGGACCAGCAGCATGAGCACCGATGGTGTCGACGTCCAGACGGTGAGCTGGTGTGCGGCGACGTACCTGGCCAGCTCCACGGCGTTCCTGCCAAGGTCCTCGGATATCAGATAGAGCGTGGCGCCATGCCCGATGGTCACGTAAAGGTCGAGCACGGACAGATCGAAATGAAACGGCGCGTTGCTGCTGACGCGATCTTCGGGCCTGAAGGCGAACTCCGAGGCGCACCAGTCGATGAAACTCGCCGCGTTTCCGTGGGAGATCATGACACCCTTGGGCGCGCCCGTGGATCCCGAGGTATACAGGACGTACGCGAGATCGCCGGGGTCGTCGGCACGCGTCGGGGCCTTTTCGGCGCGACCGAGAGCGAGATGGTACGGCGTGCTTCCCGGGCGTGCGCCGGTCTCGTCGATCGACCCACAGACGATCACGTCGAGCACGTCCGCCGGGCCCTCCGGTACGACGTCGAGTACTCGACTGTCAACCACGAGACCACGGACCTGACAGTCGTCGAGGATCCGGCGGCTCCGTCCCGCCGGAGCGGTCCAATCAACAGGCACGTAGGCCGCGCCGGCCTTCAGAATGCCGAACAGTGAGACGACGGCGGGAATGCCCTTCGGCAACACCACCCCGACGCGGTCGCCTCGCCCGATACCACGGCCGGCGAGGAACCCGGCCAGGGCGTCCGCCTGCGCGTTCAGCTCTCGATAGGTAACCGCCCGGCCCGCCGGATCGACGAGGGCGTTGCGGCTCGGATAGCGGACTGCGCTCTGTTCGAGGTACTCGGCGAGATTCTGCGTCATCGGTGAGGGGCTGCCAGGGGCACCCCTGCCCGGTCCCCCTGTTTACGCAGCACGACAGCGGCCATCTCGTCGATGCGGTTGAAGCGCTCGACGCTTGTGTCGTAGACGTCCAGTTCCACGCCAAGCTCCTGCTCGATGAACGTCACGAGACCCATGGTCGCGAACGAATCGAGAATGCCGCTCGTGCGCAGAGGCAGGTCATCGGGAAGGTCCTCGGCGGTCTCGTCATGGAGGTGCGACGTCAGGATGAACTGGCGAATGGCTTCACGTACGCGAACCTCATCCATTCGAGCCTCCAGACTCGCCCGTGCCGCGGGCCGCTCGAGCTCGGCGCGCTGGCGGGACCGCTAGGCGACGCCGGTCCGCCGCTCGGCGGCCGTCTGGGCAGCGGGCTCGTAACGGCCCGGTGCCAGGATTCCTCGGGGATCGAGGGCTCGCCGAATGGCCTGCAGGGTGGCGGCGTAGGCACCGTCCGTCCCCGTGAGGTCCATGCCACCAACGTTCAGCCGGTAGGGCGGATAGCCTCGGTCAATCAGTGTTTCGGCCAGATGCCGGTAGCACTTCAGTGCGCGGGCATCCTCGCCGGGCACCGACCGGTCGTAGCTGATGGCGATCACGCAGATGGCGGATCGGCTGGTGGCCAGCGACACGGATACCTGGGGCTCGAAACCATGTTGGAGCAGGATCGCCTCTGCCAAGCGGGTTGCCTCGGCGATGTGCCGGCCCGTGTTGGGCACGAGCGGGCTGCACCAGAGGAGGCCGCATCCATCGCGATCGGGATCCGGCCGTAACGGGATGGGTGTCCGTTTTCTCCAGTACGTGCTGGCCATCGGCGCCTCGGTCGGCACGCCCTTGAGCAGTTGATAGACGGGACTGAGTACGGTCACTGTTCCCTTCACGTCCAGGCCGGTCAGCCATCGCGCGGGTCCGGCAAAACGCGTCAGAAGCCCGAGTCGCCTGTCGTCCACGAACAGGAGCCGGTCGACCTTGCCCTTGAGCGCCCGCCCCAGCCGCCGTTTGGCTTCACGGACCTGCGGCCGGGTTCCGTACAGGCCGCCCGAGCCATTCCAGGCGCCGATCCCCAGCCGGCGCCGAATCCGGGTCATGACATCACGACCGAGCGGCGTTCGGCCGCCCGTTTCGTCCCACGGAAACTGGCTGGATCCGGCGAGCACCTTGTAGTCGTTCCCGATGTGCATCACGCTGCGGAGCGTGCCGTCCATGCGGAGAGGGCGCAACGCGTCCACGATGGAATCGAGACCGTCATCGCGCCGCGAGAGAAAGAAGAAGGCCTCGAAGCGCTCCGGCGCGGGCATCAGCCACACGGACATGCGCGTGACGATGCCGAGGTTGGACTGGATGAACAGCCCATCCAGGGAGGGTCCGACTCCGGACTGGTGCAGGGCCGTGACGGCTGAGGCCGGGAACCGGCCGAAGCCGGTTTCGATCACATCGCCGCCCGGCAGGACCACCTCGAGGCCGCAGGCGTGTCCGGCGTGATCGCCCATCGGTGTGTGACCGAAGCCACGCTCCAGCGTATTGCCGATGATGCTGCAGTCCGGGCTGGCCCCCGTAGCGTCCATCCACAGCCGGCTGTTTCGAGCACGGAGGAACTCGTGAAGTTGGCGCTGCGTGACGCCCGGCTCGACAGTCACGTAGGCCAGGTCCTCGTCAAACGCCAGGATCCTGTTCAGGCGCCTGAGGTCGATCAGCACTCCGTCCCGGGCCGGAACACGAGAACCGTAGCCCCAGTTGCGACCGGAGCTGATCGGATAGACCGGCACGCCGAACTGGTTGGCGATGCGCACGCTCTCCTGGACTTCGGCTCGATCGCCGGGGAGGATGATCGCCTGGACGCGTTGCCCGGTGGCGAACGTCGTCATGCTCGCGGCGGCCAGTTGGTCGGGTGCGCCCACGACATGAACGGCACCGAGGAGTCGGGTCCAGCTCTGAAGCGCCTGGACGAACGAATTGCTCATTGCGATGGTGATGGTGGCCGACCGTCAGGCCGCGGCGCCACCGGTGGCGGTCACCGGACGCCACTCGAAGGCCGGTGACGTCGATCGGACCGGGCTGGCCTCCTCGACGCAGGCAACCACAGGCACGGTGGCGAGCTGGTGTTTGAGAACATCAATGACGCAGTCGTATTTCGGGTTGGGATACCGGGAGTCGAAGCGGAGCAACTCCATCTCGCACCCGTACCGGGCATCGTAGTACGGCGGCACCGCCGTGCCGCCGGCCTCGAGCGACGCGCCCCCCAGCCGGCGGAGAATCGTGGACGACGCGTGCCGCACTGTGGCCGTAGTGAGACCCAGCGCCCCGCCAAAGGCACGACCGAGACTGTAGGCGGCCAGAGCCAACACCAGACCTTCCCCGGTGTTTCGATGACGCGGCGCGACCGCCCAGCCGCCCAGTTCCGCATAATGGAGCCCCTCGCGTCGGGCGCAGGCCAACTCGCGCTCGACCGCTCGCCGAACGGTCTGGCGCCAGCCATCGTCGCCCGCCAAGGGGCAGTTGCGGACCCGCAGATCCTCAATCGACTGCACATCATCGTGCTGCAGGTACCAGACGCACGCGGCGATTCGACTGCCGTCCAGAACCAGCAGATGCCATGCGCGGTCGTCCTCGGGGGTCACGTGCCGACCATCGGACCTGAGCTGGCCCGACTCGATAGCCCCGTCCTGCAGATACACGCTGCCACGCAGGCGCTGGATCGCCCCGACGAGGTCCTCGCGCATCGAATCGTCCTGCGGGACGTTTCTGAAGAACCCGGGGACACCGGCGTGGCGAGGCGCGACAACCGCGAGGTGTCGGCCCGCCGTCCCGATCGTCCGTTCGAGCAAGTTGCGCATTGCGGTTCGGTGGCCCTTCCCCTGCCGCGGCCTATCCGGGCGCGCCAGACGGCAGAGCCCGGTCACCCCAGTTTCAAGGCCCGTGCCGGGAGAGGAGTACCCGCCGGTCGCGCCTTCGACGAGTGCAATTCGACGTGCAAACGCCTTGTCTTCCAGTTGGTTACGGCCACTGTGCTGCTGGGGGTTTCTCATCGGGTCTTCACCAGGCGCAGGGTATGTCACGGATCCGTCATCTGGCCAGCCAACGTATCCGCAAGCAGACACACGGTCCTGTCAGAGCAGCGGCTGGAAAGCCTGTAGAGGCGAGGGTGGCTGGAAGCGAGTGTCAGGCGGTTGAGATTTGTCTGCTTCGAGAACGACTCCAGAAAGCAGGAACCTTCGAGCGGAGGTCTGAATATCGCGCAAGCCTTTGCCTAGTCGCAAGTTAGTCGGCCTGGAACCACCGGCGTAAACCGGAAGCACCTTTGCTACCTGGAATGCCGTGCCGATGGCGTTTCTCGAGACTCGAGTCGTTTCCTTTGTGCTTCTAGCGGTCCTTCTTGCCGGATGCGGCAGGGATCCCGAAGTTGCCAAACGGGAGTACATCCGCAGCGGGGACGGCTACGTCGCTCAGGGGAAGTTCTCCGAGGCCATCATCGAATACCGGAAAGCGGTTCAGCAGGACCCGCGATTCGCGGAAGCCAGACTAAAGCTGGCAGAGGTTTACTCGACGATCGGCGATGCTGAGAACGCATTCCGGGAGTACCTGCGCGCCGCCGACCTGCTGCCCGCAGACCTGGAGTTGCAGGTGTGGGCGGGACAGTTGCTCCTGGCGGCCCGTCAGTTCGAGGACGCGCAGTCGAGGGCCGAAAAGGTTCTCGGGAGCAATCCCCTGTCGGTCGATGCCCAGATTCTTCACGCGAACGCGTTGGCCGGCCTGAACAAGCTCGAGGACGCCGTAGCGGAGATCGAGGAGGCCATCCGGATCGACCCTGGCCGTTCAGCCACTTATGCGAACCTCGGGAGCATGCGGATCATGCAGGGTCGCGCCGAGGAGGCCGAGGCCGCGTTTCGTCGTGCCGTCGCCACCAACCCAACACAGGCCTCGCCGCGGCTGGCTCTAGCCAACTTCCTCTGGGCCGCGGGCCGGCTCAAGGAGGCCGAGCCGGAGCTGCGCCAGGCCCTTGAGGTTGACCCTGCGAATCTCATTGCCAATCGAGCGCTGGCATACTTCCTGATTGGCTCACGCCGGAACGGCGAGGCAGAAGCGTACCTGCAAGCCGTCGCGGATGTTGACGCGACGGCCTCCGGCAAGCTGGCGCTGGCCAGCTTCTATCTGCTTCAGCAGCGGGTCGATGATGCCAGACAAGTACTCGAGTTGGCCGCGACCGTCCCGGGAGGGTTCGCGCCTGCGAAGCTGCGGCTGGCGGGCCTCGGCATAACCACCGGCGACGCGGAGACGGCGCGCGAACTCGTCGAGGAGGTGCTGAAGCGCGAACCACGGAATGCCGACGCCCTGATGGCGAGAGCGTCGCTTCACGTCGACGCGGGACAACTGGACCTGGCGCTGACCGACGCGCTGAAGTCCGTCGAAGTCAATCCCTACTCCGCTTGGGCCCAGGTGGGCCTCGGCCGGTTGCGGAGCCGGCGGAACGAGCCTGAGGAAGCCGTTGCCGCCTTTACAGCCGCGCTGCGGCTCAGCCCGCGGATGGCGACGGCCGAGGTCGAGTTGGCCAAGACGTACTTCACGACCGGACGGCTGGACGATGCGGAACGGCTGGCTCGCAGTGCCCTGCGGCAGGCGTCCGGATTCGCGGATGCGCACTTGCTCGTGGCCAGAATCGCCCTTGCAAGACGGAAGCCGGCCGACGCAGAGCCGTCGCTGCGTGCCCTGGCCAGGGTTCTCCCTGACTCGGCGGTGGTGCAAGTCGAGGTCGGCCGCCTGGAACTCGCCAAGGGCAACGTGGCGGCGGCCCGGGCGGCGTTCGAGCGGGTCCTCTCCGGCGATCGCACGAATCCCGATGCACTGGCGCAGATGGTCGGCATCGAGGTTCGCGCCGGGCGCCGCGATGCAGCGCGCGCCAGGATGGACCGCGCGTTGGCAGAAAAGCCCGGCGACGCGGAGCTGCTGGTCATCGCCGGCCACCTGGCGGCGAACCAGAACGACGTGACGGGAGCCGAGAAATACTACGTTCGGGCGATTGAGGCCGATCCGAGCCACCTGCAGGCATACGGGCTCCTCGGGACTTTGTTCGGCAGCCAGAACCGGCTTGGTGAGGCACGGCAGCAGTTCGAACGTCTCGCCGAACGGCAGCCACGGTCGGTTCCGATACGAACACTGGTTGGGATTCTCTACCAGATGGAAGGGCACAGCACCCAGGCCAAGGCAGCGTACGAGAACGTGTTGACGATCGATCCACGGGCGGCCGTGGCCTCGAACAACCTCGCCTGGATCCAGGTTGAAGAAGGAGGCGACCTGAACGTGGCGCTTCAACTCGCCCAGACCGCCAAAGCCGGACTCCCGGATCGGCACGAAGTCAACGACACGCTCGGCTGGATCTACGTCAAGAAGGAGCTTCCGTCGCTGGCGGTGGCGCCGCTCCTGGCAGCTTCGGCGGCAGCCCCGGACAAGGCCAGCTACCACTACCACCTCGGTGTGGCCTACGCCGATGTCGGGGATGCCCGCAAGGCCAGGGAGTCGCTCGAGAGGGCGCTGTCGCTCGACCCGAACTTCGACGCGGCAGCCGAGGCCCGTCGCGTGCTGTCGGGCCTGAAGGGCTAGCGTCCGCCCGTTTGCGATGCCTACGGCTGCGCGAGACCTCGCGGACCAGCGTGCCCGTCAGCCGCTCGGGCGAGAGAGCCTTCGCGTCGCGGTCGTCGGTTGCGGCGCGGTCGCCCGGGCCAACCTGTTGCCGGTACTCGCCGGCCACGACCGCATCACGGTGGCGGCGCTGGTTGACCGCGACGAGGGACGAGCGCGGTCGCTGGCCGACGCCTACACGGTTGCAGACGTCTTCACCGATCTGGATGCCCTGACAACGGCGCAGTGCGATGCCGTGGTCCTCGCGACGCCTCCAGCGCATCACGCTCCGGCGACGCTCGCGCTCGTCGGACGCGGCTTGCATGTGTTCGTCGAGAAGCCGATGGCGATCAGCTCGGCCGACGCCGAGTCGATGGTCGAGGCCGCTCGGAGGGCCGGGGTCACGCTCGGCGTCGGGCTGTATCGACGTTTCCTTCCTTCAGTGCGGCTTCTCAAGCACCTCATCGAGACCCGCGAATTCGGCACCCCGCTCGCCGTGGACATCGAGGAAGGCGGTCCGTACGGGTGGCAGCCGGCGACGCTCGACGTGCTGACGCGCAAGAGCGGCGGCGGCGGCGTGCTCATCGACATCGGCTCGCATCTGATTGACGAGTTGCTGTACGTCATTCCGGGCACGGCGAGGCTCGATTCGTCGCAGGACAACTCGCGCGGGGGCATCGAAACGGATTGCGTCGCCCACGTCGACCTGGCGACAGCGACCGGCCACCTCCCGGTCCGGCTCGAGCTCAGCCGGACGCGCGAACTGCGCAACAGCATTCACGTGGAATGCGAAGACGCCACGCTCGAGCTGCGAAGATCCGACTTCACGAGGGTCCTTGTACACCGCCGCCCCCGCGTGGACGGGCCGGCGGTCCCGGGCATCGAGTTGGCCGCGACCTGGCCCGGCACGGGCGAGTTCGTCGGCTACCAGGCGTTTCGAGACCAGTTCGACGACTGGCTTTCCGGAATTGCGACAGGACGCGAGCCGCTCGTCTCGGGCAGATCGGTCCTTCCCGTGGTCCGGCTCATCGAGGAATGCTACGGGCGCCGGACGGACCTGCCCGAGCCCTGGACGGATGAGGGATTGGATCGGAAGGAGGGGCCGGTTTCAACCGGCCCGGACCGCGGGCGAGCTTCAGCCCGCCCCCCCGACGGCACGACCAGGCGTCCCAAGCGTGTCCTCGTCACCGGCGCCGGCGGCTTCCTCGGAGGCCGCACAGTCGAGGTCCTGCGGGAGCGGTATGGCTGGGATGTCGTGCCCCTCGTCCGGTCGCCGAGGAGCGCAGCCCGTCTGGCCCGGTGGCCCGTCGATGTGGCATTGGGGGACGTCTGCTCACCGCACGACATGGCTCGCGTGGTCGAGGGCTGCGATGCCGTTGTCCATTGCGCGGTCGGCACCGACTGGCCACCCGAGGCGGCTCGGAAGGTGACGGTAGACGGCACTCGAATCGTTGCCGAAGCGGCGCTCGAAGCCGGCGTGCAGCGCTTCGTGCACATCAGCTCACTGTTCGTGCACGATCGCAGCCTGGGGAGCGTCATCGATGAGACCACGGCCCTCAGTCCACCAGACACAGACGGCTACGGCCAAGCCAAGCTGGCCGCCGAACGGGCTCTGGAAGCAGTCCTGAAGGCGGGCCTCTCGGCCATCACCCTCCGCCCGACACGCATCTACGGGCCGTTCTCGAAGACGTTTACTATTCGTCCTCTTCAAGCGATTTCCGCTGGCGCGTTCGCTGTGAGCGGAGGCGATGTTCCGGCCAACATGGTCTACGTGGACAACGTCGTCGAAGCCATAGCGAGGGCCGTCGAGGCTCCTGATGCGCTGAAGGGCTCCGCGTATCTCATCAACGATCCGGATCAACTCACGCTACGGGAGTTCTGGGAGTTCTTCGCGCGGTCGGTCCATGGGCACGTTCCGGAGGCCGGAGGAGGATTCGTGAACACGCCGACCGCCCGGGCGGGTTTCCTGAGCCGGTCGGTGTCCGCGGTCCGTGCCGTCGCTACGTCGCCGGAGCTCCGCGGCATCGTACGGCGCGTTCTGGCCACAGATCCAATCGGCACGTGGCCCCGTCGTCTGTGGGAATCGTCTCCGGCGTTTCAGCGGTGGATGCTCCGACGATTCGGGGCAGATGCGGCAGTCGTCTACCGGCCTTCCTCAGGGTCGGATGCTCAGGCTCTCGTCTACCACGGTGAGGCTGCTTCGGTTTCCACGTTCGTGGCCGACCGGGAACTGGGCGTCCAGTGGCCCGTTGCCAGGGAGCGCGCGATGGCGCTGACGCTCGAATGGGCGCACCATGCGAGGCTGCTGCAACCGTGCCGGGAGTAACCTCGCGTGGCTCCGCCGGACAGGTGACGGCTGAATCGGTTCCTTTCTTGCTGTCGTTGCTGCGTCACTCCAGGAGTGAGTCCACGGTTGATGCCCTCATCGGATCCTGGGACAACGAGTGGACCATCAGTCGCCACCTCGCACAGTTCCTCGATCGTCTGGTGCTCGACACCCGGGCGTGGATCAGGAGACCGCCACATGAACCACAGGCGACGCGATGACGAAAATTGCACCCGTGTCGATTGTCGTCCCCTGTTACAACGGCTCACTTCACCTCCGTGAAGCTCTCGAATCGGCCGTCAGTCAGAGCCTGCGACCGCTCGAGGTGATCATGGTCGACGACGGGTCAACAGATGACTCTGTGGAGATTGCTGCGGGTTTTGGTTCGAGTGTTCAAGTCCTACGCCAGGACAATCAAGGAGTAAGCGCCGCGCGAAACGCCGGCCTGCGTCAGGCGAGCGGCGACTATGTTCTTTTTCTGGATGCAGACGACCTGCTGGCCCCGAATGCGCTCGCCGCGCTTCACCAGCGCTTCGAGCCGAACCCCTCGAGCGCGATCGTGATGAGCTGTGCGTCCTTTGAAACTTCGCCTCAGTTCCCCTGCCGAACCTGGAACGCGACGAATGACGTGGCGTTCTTTCCGCACGTGATGCAGGGTTGTATCGGAGTTTGCCACACGTGGCTCATTCCGAGGCAGATTGTCCTCGGCGTGAGTGGTTTCGATGTCAACGTTCACATCTACCAGTTCTGGCATTTCTTGTGCAAAGTTGCTTTGACCGGAGCCGGGTGTGTCCCGATTGACTTCATTGGGGCCTACTACCGTCAATCGCCAACCTCGATGATCCACGGCGCGTCGCCGGAGTCTGTCGCCACGGGTCACGTGCGCGTGCAGACTCTGCTGTGCCGGGAGATCGTTGGGGCACGTCCCGACCTGCTCGAAAAGCACGGCGACGTGATGTTCTGGTCGGCGTGGACGGCGCTGCACCGGGCGCGCGTGCTGGCTCTGCCGGAGAGCCAGACAGCCGAGCTAGCCGAGGCGATCCGCCAGATTGCCCGCTCCGGTCCTCCGGCTGTCCGAAGAACTCGCTTTGCCAGACTGGTGCGACTCGTGGGCGCAAGACGTGCGGACCACATCAGGTCATTGGTCTACTCGACATGATTAGCATCGGGTGGCGTGAGCGGCCATCCGGGTCCGCAACGAGTCGGGGCCCGGCATGATCGGGGCTCAGGACATCACGGTCATCTACGTGGCGCCACGAACACTGCGGCTCCACTGTGCTGGATCTCTATGTGCAGCAGCACCCGCAGGTCGTCTCAGTCCGGGGAGGCCAGTGACCTTGAGCGTAACACTCGTCGGAGGGAGGCGGCGACTGTCGACGCCGGGGAAACAGGCATCGAGGAACGCAAGTGGCACGACGCGTCCAGGAATACATTTGCGCGCACGCTCTGCTGCTCCTTCACGGCGAGCAGCACGGGCGCGGACCTGGCCACCCAACGCCCCTGTTCATTGAGGATGGCGCAGGATATTCCATAGTGCCCACGACCTAGATTCGCCGTCAGAGACCAGATAGCATCGAGCGCGCTACCCGGCGCAACTTCGACGGCGTCACCCCCGACATGTTTGCTTTCCACCCGGTAGATCAGCGTCCCGGACTGAAGGTGGCGAATCTGGAGCTCAACCTGAAGTCGTGCCTTGCCGGCGTGTGGGTGGGCCGCCACCCGGACGACGAGAGGCGCTCCGGCGTCAACCTCGGTGAGCGGCGCGCCGCCAGGTTCCTGCAGGGCAATGGCCACTTCCTGGTGGCCGTCTTCGGAAGCGCGAGCTTCCTGCATCATTCGGGCGTACACGGCAATGGCTTCCTGCGTCGGCGCGAGCGTCTCAGTGCGTCCGCCTCGCAGCACGAGCACGCGGTCGCACAGCATCGACACCGCCGTCAGATTGTGCGACACGAACACGACCGGAATGCCGGACTGGACGAAGCGCTGCATCCGCTCGAAGCACTTCTCCTGGAAGCTCAGGTCGCCAACCGACAGCACCTCGTCGATCAGCAGCACGTCCGGATCCAGGTGCGCTGCCACGGCAAAGCCAAGCCGCGCGTTCATGCCGCTCGAGTATCGCTTGACCGGCGTGTCGATGAAGTCCCTGACACCGGCGAAGTCGACGATGTCGTCGAACTTTCGGAGCACCTCCGCGCGACCCATTCCCATGATGGCGCCCTGCATGAGGACGTTTTCCCGGCCGGTGAGATCAGGATGGAAACCGGCGGCGATCTCGACAAGGGCCCCGACGCGGCCACGAACGGCCGCCCGGCCGCGGTCCGGCCTCAGGATGCGGGTCAGCACCTTGAGTGCCGTGGACTTTCCGGCGCCATTGGGCCCGATGATGCCGAGCGCCTGTCCCGGCTTCACCTGGAACGACACGTCTCGCAGGGCCCAGAACTCCTGGCCGTGCAGCTCGTCGTCCGACCGCTGGCGCCACAAGCCGGACACCATCGCCGGCACAAGGTCCCGGAGGCTCGTGAAACGCTCTCCTCGGTTGAACTTCTTCCAGACGCCGTCGAACACGACCTCGGGCTGACTCATCTCAGGCAAACTCCGCGAACTGGTACTCGGCCCGATGGAATATGATCCAGCCGGCGAACAGCGTCACAAGAGCAACGGCCGCGGCCCCTGCCAGGGGCAGGAGCGGGGGCAGCACGCCCTGGAGAATCACGAACCGGTAGCCGTCGATGATCGCAGTCATCGGATTGAGCTGGAGCAACACGCCGAGCTTCCCGCCGACGAGGGTGACGGGATACACGACGGACGTCGCAAACATCCAGAACGTCAGGACCATCTCGAAGATGTACTTCACGTCACGGAGGTACAGATTGGCCATCGAGATGACCAGCGCGATACCGGCAGTGAAACAGACTTGAATCAGCATCAGCACAGGAAGGAAGAGCAGGGTCGGCGCAGGCGGAACACGATAGTAGGCCATGAGAAGCACGAGAATGCTGGCGCCAACAACCATGTCGACGAGCGAGACCAGAATCGCGGAAAAGGGGAAGATCTCGCGTGGAAAGTAGATCTTCGTCACCAGAGTCGCGTTTCCGGCCAGTGAACCGACAGAGAAGCGGAGCGATGATGCGAAGAAGTTCCAGAACAGCAGGCCGGTAAACGCAAAGATCGGATACGGCACCGCTGTCTCAATCGGGGCAACTCGGGTGAAGATGACCGAAAAGAGGATGGTGTTGACGAGCGGCATGAAGATCGCCCAGCCAAACCCCATGACCGCCTGCTTGTACCTCACGATGAGATCCTTGGCGGTCATGCGATAGAGCAGCTCGCGGTAGTCGTACTGCTCCCGGAACATCTCCCTCAGATCCTGCATCACCCGCATGTAGCACCACGCCTCATGAAAGCGCTCCTGCCTCGGCTCGATCCTCGCCATACGAAGCCATGGCGACCGACGACCACTCGCTGAAGTCCCGGCCCGTCTGGACCGTCAGTACCCGGACCTGGTCCTGGCAGATCGGTCGCAGATACTCCCGCGCGGCTGCGTCATCCCCCTGCGTCCGCTGGACGCGACGGTACGCGACGGTCCGCGTCAGACGGGCCAACCAATAGCCGGTTCGCTCCATTTCGCGCCACCGCCAGTGCAGCTGCACCTGACGGAACGTGCGCAGCCCCCGGGCGCAACTGCTTCATCGAGGACGAGCCGACATTCCTTGCGTCGAACGGAAGGTCTTGTCCCCAGGGCTCGACGCCCAACCAGCCGAACAGGCTGTTCAAAGCCTGCGCCGGCCGTGCGACAAGCTCTTCAAGCGTCAACAAGTACACCGCATCCTGCCCGAATCGCTGAAAGTACGGCTGGAGCTGCCGCAGGTAGTCGCCATAGGCCACGTACTGCTCGTCCTTGCGGATCGCGTCCAGCGGCCGAAGGCCTTCGCTCCCGCCGCGGACGTTGTACCAATAGTGGCTCAAAGCGCGCTCCACGGGATCTCTCATCAGGTAGACCAGCCTGGCCCGCGATTGAAGGCATGAATCCGCTCGGCGCATCCGGTAACCCAAGGTGCCTTCGTGTACGACGTGCTCGATTCACCGGCGAACCGCACGTCACCCGCGTCCTCGAACAACCGCAGGTACCACTCGATTCCCGGCTCCGGCAGGTCTCCGCCTTGCCCCCAGGTCCCGTAATGCAGCTTTCCATGCGGCGCAAAGTACTGAGGCTCCTTGAAGGACGTCATGAAGATGTCCGGGTGCTGCCCGAGACACTCGTGCAGTGACGCAGTGCCGCATTTCATCGCGCCGATAATGAAGAGATTCGGGAACCTCCGGTCAGTCATGAGCGTGGCGCCATCCCAGGTCTACGTCGTAGCCTATCCAAATCTGTGCCAAGTCCCCCCTGACTGGCGGGTCACTTGTGTCTCCGATGCCACGGCGACCCAAATGGGAGAGACTCTGGCGTGCGACAAAAGTCAGCCGCAAGGATGCCTTCGCCGCTGGGCCAGGTTTCAAGGGGTCCGCGCCGTTGAAACGCGAGGGCTAGACAGTCGAGGTTCGGACGCCGCCGAGAGCAACGACGGCAGGGAGTTTGCAGTTTCAGCGGCCGTGCATCGTGGATCGCCTGGCTCGGCCGTCAGCATTCGGGACGCCGCGAACGGCCCAGGATCCGCCGATCTGCCGGATCGGCAGCGCATGAACATCGTGATCGGTGGCCATGTGGACCACGGCAAGAGCACGGTCATCGGGAGGCTCCTGGCCGACACCGGATCGCTTCCGGAGGGCAAGCTCGAACAGGTACGCGCGCTCTGCGAGCGGACGTCGAAGCCGTTCGAATATGCCTTCCTGCTCGACGCGCTCAAGGACGAACGGGCCCAGGGCATCACGATCGACTCGGCGCGCGTCTTCTTCAAGACCGCCAGTCGCGACTACATCATCATCGACGCACCCGGCCACATCGAGTTCCTGAAAAACATGGTGACCGGCGCCGCCCGGGCCGAAGCCGCCTTGCTCGTGATCGACGCCAGGGAAGGCGTTCAGGAGAACTCCAGGCGGCACGGCTACATGATGGCGCTGCTGGGGATCCGGCAGCTCGTCGTCCTCGTCAACAAGATGGACCTCGTCGGCTTCGACCGGGCAGCCTTCGAGGCGATTCGCGAGGAGTACCGCGAGTTTCTGGGCCAACTCGACGTGCGCCCCGCAGACTTCATCCCCGTGTCGGGACGCAATGGCGACAACATTGCCGCGCCGTCTGTGTCCATGGCCTGGCACTCGGGCCCGACCGTCCTGGCTGCGCTCGACCGGTTCGTGGCCGAACGGCCGAACGCCGACAAGCCGTTCCGCATGGCCGTACAGGACGTCTACAAGTTCACCAACCGCAACGACGACCGTCGCATCGTCGCCGGAACGGTGGCGAGCGGCGTGGCTCGCGTCGGCGACGAAGTTGTGCTGTATCCCTCGGGCAAGCGATCGGTGATCCAGACGCTGGAAGTGTTCAACGGTCCGCGGCCCTCGGAAATCTCGGCCGGCGAGGCCGCGGGGTTCACGTTGCGGGAACAGATCTACGTGAGCCGTGGCGACGTGGCCAGCTTGACGTCCGAGCCTCAGCCGCAGGTCAGCTCCCGGTTCCGCGCCAGCCTGTTCTGGCTGGGCCGGACCCCGCTCGTCACCAGGAAGGAGTACATCCTCAAGATCGGCGCCGCGCGCGTCTCGATGCGGGTGGAGGAGATCGACCGCGTGATCGACGGATCGGACCTGAGCGTGGCGAACGGGCGTTCCCGGATCGACCGTCACGAGGTCGCCGACTGCGTCATTCGATCCGGCCGGGCCATCGCCTTCGACACCGCCGAGCACGCGCCCGACACGAGCCGATTCGTGATCGTGGACGAGTACGAGATCTGCGGCGGCGGAATCATCCGCGAGTCGCTGCCCGACCGCCAGGCCGCCGTCCGCGAGAAGGTCCTGCTGCGCAACTACAAGTGGGAGCCGAGCTTCATCGCCCAGGAACGACGGGCCGCGCGCCTCGCGCAGCGCGCGACCCTCCTGCTGATCACCGGACCGGCGGAAACGGATCGCAAGGCCCTGGCGCGCGCCCTCGAGGCGCGGCTCTTCGACGATGGCCGCAACGTCTACTTCCTCGGCATAGGGAACGTCCTGTATGGGGTGGACGCCGACATCGCACGGGACCGCGACAACCGCGACGAGCACATGCGGCGACTCGGCGAGGTCGCCAACCTGATGCTGGACGCCGGCATGATTCTCATCGTCACGGCGATCGCGCTCACGCGGGACGACTTCGACCTGATCCGGACGAGCGTCGATCCCGACCGCATCGAGAGCATCTGGCTGGGGGAAGCGGGCGGAACAGACTTCCCGGCCGACCTGTACGTGCCGGCCATCGAGGAGGAAGCCACGGCGGTCGACCGAGTGTGCGGTTTCCTCCGCGACCGGGGGATCCTCTTCAGGTCCCGGTAGGCCGGTCATGCAGAAGGATACGCACGTCCGCTCGGTCGCCAAGGCTGTCTCATGGCGCGTGGTCGGGTCGCTCGCGACGGCGACGCTCGTCTTTCTCTTCACGGGGCGCGTGGCGCTGTCCCTCGCCTTGGGAGGCGTCGAGTTCGTGACCAAAGTGGGGCTCTTCTGGTTGCACGAGCGAGCCTGGGACCGGGTGACATTCGGGAAGGCGGAGCCGCCCCCCGTGGTGCTGTGGTTCACCGGCCTTTCCGGCTCGGGAAAGAGCACGATCTCCAGTTGGGTGGCCGAGGCCCTGAAGAAGCGTGGGCTGCGCGTCGAGCGTCTGGACGGCGACTCGATTCGACACATTTTCCCGGATACGGGCTTCACTCGCGAGGCACGGGACACTCACATCAGGCGTGTCGGCTATCTGGCCAGCAAGCTGGAACAGAACGGCGTGTGTGTCGTCGCGTCCTTCGTTTCGCCTTACGAGGAATCACGGTCCTTCGTGCGCGGCCTCTGTCGGAATTTCTTCGAGGTGCACGTGGCCACGCCGCTCGAGGTCTGCGAGGCCAGGGACGTGAAGGGGCTGTACGCGCGGGCGCGTCGCGGCGAGATCACGAACTTCACCGGCATCGACGCTCCGTACGAAGCTCCGGCGCGGCCGGAGCTGGTCGTCAACACGGATGGGCGCACGATCGAGCAGGCCGGGCGCCAGGTGCTCGACGTCCTGCGCCGGCGATTCGGGAGCACGTGGGGCTGATGGATCATCTGGACGCACTCGAGCACCGGAGCGTATTCCTCTTCAGAGAGGCGTACGCGAATTTCAAGAACCTCGGCATGCTGTGGTCGATTGGCAAGGACAGCACGGTGCTGCTCTGGCTCGCCCGCAAGGCGTTCTTCGGGCACGTGCCGCTCCCCCTCATCCACATCGACACGGCCTACAAGATTCCGGAGATGATTGCGTACCGCGATCGGCTGGCCGCCGAGTGGAACTTGAATCTCATCTACGGACAAAACCGCGCCGCGCTCGACGCGAAGCGCACGTTCCCGGACGGCGCGGTGGACCGCATTGCCTGCTGCACGCTGCTCAAGACCGAGGCCCTGAAGAAGACGCTGTCCGGCGAGTGGCCGCGCTACCGCTTCAACCACGCGACGCGGGCCTACGACGTGGACCGGAACACCGAGGCGTTTACCGGCATCATCGCGGGCGTGCGGGCCGATGAGGAAGGCAGCCGATCCAAGGAGCGCTATTTCTCCGCGCGCGGAACCCAGGGCCACTGGGACGTGGCCGACCAGCCCCCGGAGTTCTGGAACCAGTACAAGACCGATTTCGCCCCGGGCACGCACGTCCGCATCCACCCTCTGCTCGACTGGACGGAGCTCAACATCTGGGAGTACATCGAGCGCGAGGAGATCCCGACCGTTTCGCTGTACTACAACCAGGGCGACGGGAAGCGCTACCGGTCGCTCGGCTGCTACCCGTGCACGCTGCCGGTGGAGTCGGATGCCCGGAATCCGCGGGAGATCATCGAAGAACTGCGGACGGGCAAGTTCTCGAATGTCGCCGAGCGGTCCGGACGCGCACAGGACAAGGACGACGGAGGCGGGCTCGAGACGCTGAGGCGGGACGGGTACATGTAGCGATGGCAACCCCGTCCATCACGATCGTCCTGCCCACCTACAACCGGGCCGGGTTCCTGCCTCGGGCCTTCTCGTCCATCCGCGCGCAGCGGTTCACCGACTGGGCGCTCGTGGTCGTTGACGACGGCAGCACGGACGACACGGCTTCGCTCGTTGCGACGCTGGCCCAGCCAGTCCAGTCGAAGGTCAGGTACGTCAGGCAGGCCAATCAGGGAGCGTACGCCGCGAGGAACGCCGGGCTTCGGCACGTCACCGGGCGCTACGTCGCGTTCTTCGACAGCGATGACGAGTGGCTGCCGCACCACTTGAGCGACTGTCACGAGGCGCTGGAACGCCACCCGGACATCGACTGGGTGTACGGCGCCAGCCGCCTCGTCGATGACTCAACGGGCCTGACGGTATCGGACAACTCCTTCTGCGTGGACGGGGCCGCTCGCCCGTTCCGCCGGCTGACCTGCCAGACCCGCGGCAACCTGTACGTGCTCGACGAGCCGGACCTGGCGTCGGCCGTGCTCGACGGGTCCGGGCTGTTCTGCGGCCTCCAGAATTCGTTGATTCGCCGCGAGGTCTTCGAGCGGGTGCGGTTCCATACCGCCTTCCACAACGAAGCCGAGGACCAGGTCTTCGTCGTTCGGGCGCTTGTGACCGGGTTCCGCTTCGCCTATATCGATGCCGTGCACCACGTCTACCACATCCATGAGTCTAATTCCTCAGGCTCCTCGCGGGACCTGCCCTTGAGCAAGCAGATCCGGGTGTATTCCGATCTCATCCGTGGCTTCGAGGAACTGCCCGGGCAGGTCCGCCTGACCCGAAGTCAGCGACGAGCGCTCGACAGGCGTCTGAGCCGGGAATACTTCTGGCATCTGGGTTTCGCGACGTACTGGCAAGGAGGCAGACACGCTGATGCGCTGGCTGCTTACCGTCGCGGCCTGACCCTCACCCCCTGGCGACTGCCGTACTGGAAAACGTATCTGTTGGCGCTGGCCCGTTCGTGGCCTCGGCGACTTCACGGGAGTGCGTGAATGGACTCCGAGAAGGACGACACGTCGGCCTGTCGGCCCAACACCTTCATCATCGGCGCGATGAAGTCAGGCACGAGCTCGCTCCATCGCTATCTGGACAGCCATCCGTCGGTTGGCATGAGCCGCTTCAAGGAGCCGGCCTACTTCCTGGGTCCCACAAAGCCCTCGGACGCTCCGGCCCTGTCCGACCGCTATCGTAACGACCTCGGCGAGTACCTTGCACTGTTTGAAGGGATGCAGGAGAAGCCGATCCGCGGCGAGTCCACCACGGACTATTCAAAGCTTCCTCGATTCCCGGGCGTGCCCGAACGGATCCGGGACTTCGAGCCGGCGGCCCGAATCATCTACCTCCTCAGAGATCCCGCGGAAAGAACGATCAGCCACTACTGGTGGGCGGTTCAGCACGAGCGGGAAACCCGAGACCTGCTGACCGCGGTGGGGGAGGAACCGTTCTACACCGAGGTCAGCGACTACGCGCGCCAGCTCCGCGCCTACCTCGCGGTCTTTCCGAAACGCCAGCTCTATGTGGAGACCACCGAGAGACTCGAATCACATCCGGAACAGGCCCTTTGCGATCTCTGGACGTGGCTGGGCCTGGATCCCGATGTCGCGTCGCTTGACGCAGCCAACCGGTTCAATGTCACTCCGAGCTCGGTGACGCAGACGCGATCCGCCCTGCTTCAGGACCTGCGGCACAGCCGCGTCGGCGCCGTATTGACGCGGACCATTCCCGGGCCCTTGCGGGCGCTCGGCCGGCACCTGACGGAACGGACGGTGGAGAGAGCCGCGGCGACGACGGCCGACGCCAGGGATTACCTCCGCGGCATTCAACGGCCTCAGGTGGAGACGTTGAGCAAGATCCTCGGCCGGCAGTTCGACGAATGGACCAGCGTCCATGCCGCGTAGTCAGACCCGCAGCTTGACCCCGGTGTTTCTCCTGGCGCCCATGAACCGGTCGGGCACCAAGCTCTTCAAGTCGGTGCTGCTCGCCCACCCGCGGATCACCCAGGGCTTCTCGCTCGAGGACTACTCGCTTGCCTACTCGGACACCCTCATCCAGTTCGCCGATGCGATCTCCCGGCACTGGGCGAGGACACAGGAGGAAAAGGCATTGCATCGCGACAGGCTGATCGACGGCATCGGCCCGTTCCTGCTCGACTTCTTCACCGAGGGTGCCGATCTCAAGACGGCGGATCACCTGCTGCTGACGACGCCACGCCCCTGGGGTATCTCCAACGTGTTCCGTCTCTTTCCCAGCGCCCGGCTCATCGTCCTGATCCGCAACGGCGGGGACACGGTCGAGTCGGCCCGCAACAGCTTCCCGGGGCCGAGTTTCGGGCAGTGGGTTCGAGAATGGGACAAAGGCGCGCAGGAGGTTCTCCGCTTTGCGAATGCCGAGCGCGAGTCCGGCGGTCGTCGATGGCAGGCTGTGTCGTTCGAGAAACTCGTGCGCGATCCTGAGTCCGTGGGGCGAACCACTTTCGGGTTCCTAGGACTCGATGGGGACGCCGTGGACTGGGACGCGGTGCGCGAGGGACCGGTTCGCGGCAGTTCCGAACATGGAGGCCCGGCTCACAACAGGCCCAAGACGGCAGACTTCAATCCGGTGGGCCGAAGCTCCGGGTGGTCATGGCTGGAGCGGGCGCAATTCCGCCGCAGGGCGGAGGCGACCGACAAGGCGCTCAAGCAGTTACTCGACCGCGCAGTCGATCGTACACCTCCTGCACCTGCCCGGCATGAGCCCCGACGCTGAACCTGGTGGCGGCTCGTTCGCGGCCGGCAACGCCCATCGCGCGTGCCCTTTCGGGATCTCGCACCAGGCTTTCCACGGCCGCAGCCAGGCCGGCCGGCTCGCGCGGAGGCACGAGCAGCCCGGTGACATCGTCCGCGATCATCTCGGGAATGCCGCCGACGCGCGAGCCGACGACGGGCCTGCCGGCGGCCATGGCCTCCAGCGTCGCGTTCCCCAGGGGCTCGACATGCGACGGCACGGCGATGATGTCGAAGGCCGGGATCAGGCGCGGCGCGTCGGGCCGAAAACCGAGAAAGCGGACACGACCGGTCAGCCCACGCTCGGCGACAAGCCGCTCGGCCTCCTCCCTGAGCGCGCCTTTCCCCTTGAGATCGTCGCCGAGCACGACGAATAGTGCCGGCACGCCACGTTCGACGAGCAGGCTTGCAGCGTCGATGAAGTCCCATATGCCCTTGATCTCCGCAACCTGCCCAGTGAACGCCACCACGGTCGCGTCGGGCGGCAGGTTCATTTCTTCGCGCAGCGCCCTTCTGCTGGACTCATCAGCCAAATCGGGCAGCCGGACGCCGTCATGCACCACCCGACTCCGGGAGGCAAAGAGATCGCCCGCCTCCTCCAGGGCTTCGTTCCGCAGGGCGGCAGACACGAACAATGCTTCCCGGAAACCCGGCTTGAGAAACCACCGGAAGCCCGACCGCGAATCGGGGAATCGCACGTGCGTGATGGCTGGCAGCCGGAGGAGGCGTGCCGCATAGCCGGCCGGCTGGAAGCTCGGCACGTCGTTCGAATGCGCGATGGTCACCCGCTCGCGAATGCAGATGCCGGCCAGTCGAGCGACCGTCGCAGTCCATGCCGGTAGCGTGCGAGTTGTGGCGTACGTGGTCGGCACGTGATAGGTGCGAATGCCGCGGCTTCGCAGGTCGGCTTCCAGATCTCCCTTCGTACCCAGCACGACAACCGGCCGATACCGGGCCGGGTCGAGATTCTCCACCAGGATGACGAGCGCCCGTTCGGCGCCGCTGAAAAACGGCGCCCAGGCGACGAAGAGCACCGTAGCGGGTTCGGCCCGGCCCGGCATCAGGTGTTCCTGAGCGTGCGAGTTGACATCGGCGGACGCGCCATTGACAGTACTCGACTGACATGATCCGTGCGCTGTATCTGACGATGAACCCGAACCGGGCGAGCACCACGGTGCCCACCGAAGGCTGGTTTCGGCTGCTGCCGGCACGCGGCCTGAAACCGGTGCTTGTGACGAGAGAGGACGGGTCGTTCGCTGAGCATGCACGAGCCCACGGTATCCCTACGTACCAGAACGACCTGCCCATGCCGGACAGGCGGAACCCGCTCCCGTTTCTTCGAGCTCTGTGGTCGCTCAGGCGCATCGTTCGCCGGCATCGCATCCAGTTGATTCACTGCAACGAGCAGGACGTGTACCCGATTGGGCAGTATGCCGCCCGGCTGGCACGGGTGCCCGTGGTCGTGAGCGTCCACTTCACGATGAACCGCGCCTTCTGCGAGTGGGCGTTCGGCGGCCGCCGGCAGCCCGACCGCATCTTCTTCATCAGCCGGGGCAACATGGAAACGTGCCGGCCGGCTGTGGAGGGGATCATCGACGAGGGACGGTGGCGCCTGCTCTACAACGGGCTCGACCTCGAGCACTTCGTGCCCGATGCGGCGCGCCGGGCGTCCTTCCGTCGCGCCCACGGCCTCGACGGCTGCGTCGTGATCGGGGTGGCGTGCGCCCTGCGGCCGCGCAAGCAACTCGAGCACCTCATCGACGCCGCAGCGAGCCTGGCGGTGCCTGACCTCAGGGTGGCGATTGCCGGCGGGCCGGTGCCGGGCGACGAGGCCTACTCCGAAGCCCTGCTCGAGGCCGCTCGTCGCCGGCTTGGAGATCGTCTCATCCTGCTCGGCCATCTTCATGAGCTGCGCGATTTCTACAATGGCCTCGACGTGTTCATCAACACCAGCCAGGAGGAGGCATGCAGCATCAGCGTCATGGAATCGCTGGCGTGCGGGTGTCCCGTCCTGGGATACCCGAGCAAGTCGGTTGACGACCAGATCCTGCCTGATGGTGGCGAGATCGTGCCCCAAGATGACATCAGCGCGTTGTCGGCGGCCCTCGGCAACTGGCTCGTCTCGCCGGCCCGTCTCGCCGAGCGGCGAACTGACGCACGCCGCCGAGCCGAACACATGTTCGACATCCGGGCGCTGGCGCTGCAGTTGTGGGATGAGTACGAAGCGCTCGCGTGAGCTTATCTTCGGATCGGTCACTGCGGATCAGGCCCTGGAACCCGGCTCGGCGCCGGACACCCACCAATTGCGCACGCGGCCGGCGACCCGTGGACCGAACACGCGTACAGCCAGGCGAAACAACGAACGCTCGCTGCCGGCAGGGGAATGGGCCGCTATGTCAGCCAGGAGCTTCTCCGCCCCTTTCAGCTCTTCCGGGCGCGCCCCGCCCGCACGGGCTTCTTCCAGCATCGTCGAAAGGATCCAGAACGAGTTGGCGCTCGGCTTGATCGGCCGACCCGACCGGTCAAGCCTCGTGTCGCGAATCAGAGTTTCGTACTCGAGCAGCCGTCCCAGTGGTGTTTCACGAACAACGGCGGCATTCGCGTGCGGAAACGACGACTGCGGAATCGGATGGCCGAGAAACGGGCAGAGCTTCTCCCACCCCTCGCCTTCGGTGATGCGCAACTCCAGGAAGTCGGATGTACGGCGGGCGAAGTACTCGCGGACGTCACGATTGTGCCGCTCGTAGCGCTCGACGTAGGTTGCTTCGTGCCCCTCGGGATTCCCAAAGCCGTAGATCCAGTCACTCATGGGAGTCGAATGCGGTCCGAGTTGCCCCTTGACACTCTTCAGCCAGGCGTCGCTGGGCCGGACGGTGAGGATGAACCTGCTGCCCGGAAGACGCCCATCCAGTTCCCGATACAGGAGCGGCCAGGGGTTGTCCTGGAACGCGTCGTACTGGTCAACCAGACCCAACGCAAGGTCAAGGGCGCGATGCCGGATATTCGGATCGAAGGCGCCGTTGGGCCCCGTGACGGAATAGCCAAGCAGTCTCAGAGCCTTGGCAAGCGAGCTCGTCCCAGTCTTGTGAAACCCGATTCCGAAAACCTTGGGTGTGGACACTGCCGTACTCCTTGCTGCTGAGAACATGCTCGATCGGAAGGCCCGAGGCCGCACTCCTGTGAGCCTGGCAATGCAAAGTCCGAACCGCCGGACGGCTTGAGAGGAGTGCCCCCAACACCGAGAGTGGGTGGCAGCGGGACGCTTTCCAATAAATCAACTGCCATTAAACAAAAGTCTAGATCCAGGCAGACTTCCTAGTGCCGCCGCTGGCCGACACCCACAGGCACGGCAGTATCCGACACCGAAACAAGCACTTGCAGGCCCGAGAGAGCGTCGAGATGACCGGGCCGGTCCTTGCAGCCTTCGATCCAGCACAGACTGACCGCCCCCGAGACTACTGATGAAGGGACTCGTCATCACCTACGTCATCACGGCCTTGGCAACCGTGGGGGCCCTGCGCAGCCCACTGATTGGTCTCTACGTCTACGTCGGGTTCGCCGTCCTCCGCCCTCAGGCGCTCTTTGGATGGGCGGGCGACATGAGCTACCTGAGTCTGAGCGTGGGCATCGCGATGCTGATCGGCTGGGCGGCGCAGGGCTTCGGGTCCTGGAACTTCGGCCGCGCCCGGCCGGTGGTCGTGGCGCTGCTGCTCTACTTCGGCTGGCTGATCCTGTCGGCGTTCTTCGCGCTGAACACGGAGCGGGCGTTCGCGCAGGTGTCGTACCTCGCGCGCGTTGTGCTGCCCGTGCTGGTCGGGGCGACGATGATCCGCGAGGAGAAGCACTGGCGGCGCCTGCTGTGGACCATCGTGCTGTGCCAGGGCTACGTCGGCCTGGAGATGCACATCGAGTACTTGATCAAGGGCCGCAATGCCGCGCACATCGGCTTCGCGAGGATGGACAACAACTTCTTCGCGCTCAGTCTGGTCACCACGCTCGGGCCCGCTGTCGCGCTCGCCATCGCAAGCAGGAAGTGGTGGGAGCGCGGGCTGGCGGCCCTGGCGAGCGCCCTGATTCTGCACACGACGCTCCTGACGTTCTCACGCGGAGGCATGGTTGGCCTGCTGGCCGTCGGCGCCGTCGCGATTGTCATGATGCCCAAGCGGCCGAAGTACATCGGCGCGATCGTGCTGACGGCAATGCTGGCGGTGTGGCTCACGGGACCCGAGCTGGCCGCACGCTACCGCACGACCCTCTCGGGCCGGGACCAGCGGGACACGTCTGCGCAGAGCCGCCTCGACCTCTGGCGTGACTGTCTCCGGGTGATTGGTGAGTACCCGGTGCTCGGTGTCGGTCCAGCCAACTGGCGTGTCATCGCATTCCGCTACGGCTGGCCCCCAGGCAAGTCCGCTCACAGCGTGTGGATGGAGATGGCGGCCGAAATCGGCATCCCCGGAGCGCTGTTCATGCTGATGTTCTTCTGCCTGGCGGCCATGAAGCTGTGGCCGATCGCCCGGGCGAGAGGGCCCGATACAAGCGACCCCTACGCTCAGGCAATGGCCGGCGGCACGGTGCTCGCGGTGGTTGGCTTCGTCGTGACGGGCCAGTTTGTGTCGGCGCCCTTCCTCGAGGGCCCGTACTACGTCGTCATGGCCGGGGCGGGGTTGCTCGCGGGCACGGCCGCGGCAACGACGGCGGCCGTCGTCGGCAAGCCGGCTGGACCGCCCTCGACGCACATCGCCTTCACCGCACGGACCGCTCGAGGAACATCGCGGTAGCCGCGCGCGCCAGTACGGCCCAGTCGAACCGCTCCAGCACCCAGGCCCGGCCGCGTGCGCCCATGACGGCCCGGCGCTCCTCGTCCTCGAGCAGCGCGACGCATGCGGCTGCAACCGGCCCGGGCTCCTCGCAGGACACGGCCACGCCCGTCTCGTTCGGGATGATGGTCTCAAGGGTGCCTCCCGAGGTGCCGGTCACGACGGGCCGGGCGCACGCCTGTGCTTCGAGCAGGACGATACCGAAGCCCTCGAAGTCCCAGCCGACCTGCCTGTTCGGCAGCGCGAACACGTCGCACTGCTGGTAAAGGCGCAGCAACTCCGCTTCGTCGGGCGTGCCCATGAACCGCACGGCTTCCGAGACGGACAGCTCTGCCGCCAGGGCCTCGAGGTGTGGTCGCTCCCATCCTTCGCCGGCGATCGCGTACAGCACGTCCGGGCACCGACGGAGAATCGCCGGAAGGGCGCGGATCAGCATGTCCTGGCCCTTGCGCTTCTGAAGCGCGCCGACCGTCAGGAGCACCCGGCGGCCGGTCCATCCGAGCCGCTCCCGTATCACCGGGTCGGGCTCCGGCACGAACCGGTCCGTGTCCACGCCGGGCGTGAGTACGACGACCCTTTCCTCGGGCACGCCCCAGCGCTCCACGAGCAGGGCGCGGGTGTTCTGGCTGTTGGCAACGACCATCGCGATGCGTCGGAGCACGACGCGCGTGAGAAAACTGAGCTCGCGGCTCGTCTCGGCCAGAGTGAATTCCTCCCCGTGCGCGAAACACCAGATCGGGAGTCCACTGAGAGCCCGCGCCAGCAACGCCACCAATCCCTCCGGAAGTACCTTGCCGCAGTGGATCGCGACAGGGCGGCGGCTGGCAATCAGCCGGCGGACCTGGCGGGCCGCGGCAATGTGCCAGACAGCGCTGCGGTGGTTGACGACGCCCCAGGAGGTCGGATTGCTGGCAAGCCGGTCGATGTGCAGCGACGACGAGGCGTCGAAGTCGAGGGAATCAGCGGAAGGACCGGCGACAACCGTCACGTCAACGTCGTCGAGCCGGCGGTAGAGCTCCCAGAACCAGCGGCCGGAGCCGCCGCGCCTGGGCGGGAATACTTCGGAGATCAGGAGCAGCGATTTTCCCGGTGTAGCCATTCGGTCGCGCTCGACATCATATTCGGCGCCGGCCTGCCGGGAGCCGTGCGTGTCTCAGGCGGCCTAAAGTCGGCCCGGGGGGAGACTTCAACGTCGGTCTGGCGACCCGGTCGGGAAAACACCCGATCGGCCGAAGATCTCCGCGTTCCTCTCGGTCCAACCGGCAGTGTCAGTGGCCAATTCCTTGCTTTCCAACGGGAATGTGGACACGCGGTCTCTGACGCCCAGCCAGACCCCGACGGCCACAGTAGTCGCTGGCATCAGCGGCGTCCGGCAGAACGCCGCCGTCGCCATATGCGTTGATGGTGAGCTCGCGGCCTTCTGCGAGCAGGAGCGCGTGACACGGGTGCGGCGGGCGGGGATCGCCGCCGGGCTGCTGCCGCTCGAGGCGCTGGACACGGCGCTCGCCTCGGCGGGCGATCTGCCGCGGTCGGCCGTGCGACGGTTCGTCGCCGCCGAGCCCGGGCTCGACTTGCCAGTCTCCGTGCCCACGCTGCACATGGATCACCATCACGCGCATGCAGCCACGGCGCACTACCTGTCTCCGTTCGACCGGTCTGCGGTGTTCATCTGCGACCACCACTCCCGCGCCGCGACGACCGCCTGGCTCGGCGGCCCCGATGGCGTGACGCAGATGGAGTGGCCCGTCGGGGGTCAGGGATTCGCGTCGCTCTATTCCGAGTGCGCCGCCGTGTTCGGCTATCCACCCGGCAGCGAACATCAGCTCGAGGCGCTGGCCCGGCTGGACGGCAGCGGTGAGGCCCTGCAGTTGGACGACGTCATCGGATACCGCGACGGCGCGCTGACGATCTCGCCGGAGTGGAAGTCCCGAACGGCACGCTGGCTGTCGGAGGGTGCCCGCGACGTGCTCCGGCACCGGGCGAGCGTCGCCGGCGCGTTTCAGCGCCACATGGGCGGGCTGCTGCTGCAGACCCTGGCCGACGTGAAGAAGCAGTCGGGAATGCCGACCTTGGCCCTCGGTGGAGGTCTGTTCTACAACACGTGGCTCACGACGCTGGTCCGGCAGTCGCGCCTGTTCGACGACGTCTTCGTGGCACCCAATCCAGGCAACGCCGGCGTCGCGGCCGGTGCCGCGCTCTCTGTGGCCAACGGCCGCGCGAAAAAGCCCGGCAGCGTTTCGCCCTTCCTGGGACCGGAGTACGGCCCGGAGGAGATCAAGCGGACGCTGGACAACTGCAAGCTGGCCTACGAGGTGCTCGACGAGCGGCGGCTGATCGAGTCCACCGCGGCCGCGCTCGTTCGGGGGGAGCTGGTGGGCTGGTTCCAGGGACGCATGGAATGGGGCCATCGGGCGCTGGGCAACCGCAGCATTCTCGCCAGCCCCCTGTCGCCGTACGTGCTCGACAACCTCAACGTGTACTTGAAACACCGCGACCGCCATCGGACGTACGGCGTGTCGGTGCCGGTCGAGCGCGTCAACGAGTTCTTCTCGGGGCCACCTGTGTCGCGCTACATGGAGTACGAATTCGAGCCACTCGACCGGCCGCGATTCGCCTACCTTCTGCCAGAAGGAGCGCACAGCCTCCGCGTCCAGACGATTCCGGCCGAGCCGGATCCCGGATCGTCGCCGCTCTTTCGATCCCTCCACGAGCACTTCGGCCGGACCACCGGGGTCCCGGTGCTGGTCAACACCTCGTTCAACGGGTTCCGCGAGCCGATGGTCTGCAGCCCGCGGGATGCCGTCCGGGTGTTTTTCGGAAGCGGCCTGGATCGCCTGGTCCTCGGTCGTTTCGTCGTCCGCAAGTAGCCATGCGGGGACTGGCTGTCGCGCTGCTCCTGGGACTCGTGGTCCGGGTCGCCATCATCGGATACACGGCCGACGTCGGGCCGCGAATCATCGACGAAGAGCAGTTCGTCGCCCTTGCCAGAAGCGTGCTTCATGGCGATGGGCTGGCCTGGGACGCCGGTCGCCCGACCTCGATCCGGCCGCCGCTGTATCCCGCGTTCCTCGCGGGCGTCTGGGCCGTGGCTGGAGAAGGCAACTGGCAGGCGGTCCGCGTGGTGCAGTGCGTGCTCGCGCTGCTCACGGCGGGTCTGGTCTATCTGCTTGGGCGCCGCGTGTTCGGCCAGCGCGTCGGCGCCGTCGCCGCCGCGGTCACCTGGCTGTACCCGTCGCTGATATTCCTGAACTTCACGCTGCTCACCGAGACGTTGTTCACGTTTCTCCTCGTTGGCTTCGTTCTGCTCGCGATCCTGCTCGTCGATCGACCGCAGGCGTGGACGGCTGCAGCCTGCGGAGTGGCACTGGGCCTTGGTGCGTTGACGCGCAGCGTTCTGTGGCCGGTGCCGTTCCTGGTCTGTCCGCTGCTCGTCGGCATGCTCGGCGGGTCGCTGAAACGCCGCCTGGTGCTCGCGGGCCTGATCTTCGTCGGGTACGGCTTCGTGGTCGGTCCGTGGGCCGTGCGGAACACGCGCCTCCAGGGAGTGCTGACCATGGTTGACACCATGGGCGGCATGAACCTTCGGATGGGCAACTACGAGCACACGCCGGAGGATCGGATGTGGGACGCGGTCTCTCTGACAGGCGAACAGAGCTGGGTGTACGCGCTCACACAGGAGAACCCGGGGCTCGAAGAGCCAATCACCGAAGGCCAGAAGGACAAATGGGCGCAGCGAAAGGCCGTCGAGTACATCGCGGCCAACCCCGGCACGACGCTGCGGCGGGCGGCCATCAAGTTCGGAGACTTCTGGGGCCTCGAACGCTCGTTTGTGGCAGGCGTGCAGCAGGGCCTCTACGCGCCGCCACGATGGTTCGTCGTCAGCGCAGCCGCGTCGATCCTGCTGAGCTACGTCGCGGTGGCTCTAGCCGGTATCGCCGGGCTGTGGCTGGTGCCACCAGCCTGGCGGGTGCATCTGGCGCTGCTCCTACCCGTCTTGGTCCTCACCGGGGTCCACACCGTCGTGTTCGGCCACTCGCGCTATCACCTGCCGCTCGTCCCGATCCTGGCGCTCTACGCCGCCAACTTGTGGCAGCACCGGCGACTCACCGCCGGGAGGGCCAGGCGCCCTGCGCTTCTGGGGGCTGCCCTGACCCTGCTCGTCCTCCTGGCCGCGTGGGTCCGTCAAGTCGCGTTGATCGACCAGAGCCGCATCCTGGCCTTTTTCCGATGACACCCATCGCGGAGCCGCGCCGTCTGGAGGACTCTGTCGGGACGACCGCACCGCTGTCATTCGCCCAGCAGCGCCTGTGGCTGCTCGAGCAACTGCACCCGGGCAGCTCGGCGTACCACATTCCGTTCGGACTTCGGCTGAGGGGGCCGCTGGACATCAGCGCGCTCCGCGCGGCGTTTGGCGAAGTCGTCCGCAGGCACAGTTCTCTCCGAACGTCCTTCGTGACGATCGAGGACGAGCCACGGCAGCTAATCCGGCCGGCAGATCTCTTTAAGTTGCGCGTCGTAGACGCGCGATTCGAAGCCGACATCGACGCGGCGATCCGCCGGTTCGCGGCGGACGAACTGAACCGGCCAATGGACCTCGAACGTGACGTCCTGATGTCGGCCACCGTTGTTCGTGTCGGCGAACGGGAGCATGTCCTGCTCGCCAAGACCCATCACATCGCGAGTGATGGATGGTCGCGGCAGGTGCTCTTCAAGGAGCTGTCGGCACTTTACGCGGCCTTCACCAGAAACGAGACGCCCGCACTCGCCCCCGTGCCACTCCAGTATGTGCACTACGCCGTTGACCAGCATCGTCGGTTGAAGGGTCAGGAGTTAGAGCGGCTACGCCAGTACTGGCACTCGCAGCTCGACGGGGTGCAGGCCACGGAACTTCCGGGCGATCGACACCGGCCGGCGGTCTTCACGCCGGCCGCCGGGTCCGTTGAACTGCCGATGGACCCCGATGTGGTCGAGCGGCTCAACGCCCTGGCCAAACGCGAAAGGGTCACGCCGTTCATGCCGCTTCTCGCCGCGTTCCAGGCGCTCCTCTCGCGGCACTGCGGCAAGGACGACATCGCGGTCGGCGTGCCAGCGGCGAATCGCAACCGCCTGGAGGTCGAACCCTTAATCGGGTTCTTCATCAACACCCTGGTGCTGCGAACCCACGTGTCCGGCGACCCGACCTTCCGCGCGCTGATCGGCCGGGTGCGCCAGGTGGCACTCGAGGCCTACGAGCACCAGGAATACCCGTTCGAACGGCTCGTGGCGGACCTGAAGCCGCCCCGCGACCTGAGCCGGAATCCACTGGTGCAGATCGTCTTCAACATGGCGGATTCGCGCCTCGAGCCCTTCTCGCTGGGCGACGTGCAGGCCGTCGAGGAGCGGGTGTTCGAAGAGCGGGCGAAGTTCGACCTGACGGTTTATGCGTGGCCGCACGGTTCGCGGCCACGTCTGCGATTCGTGTACGCGCGCGACCTGTTCGATCACGCGCACATCGCGGAACTCAGCGACCAGTACGTGACCTTTCTTCGACAGGCGCTCGCGGACCCGGACAAGCCGATCGGCCGGTACTCACTCGTCACCGACCGGGCCCGAGGCCTGTTGCCCGACCCGGCCGCCGAGCTCGACGGTCCGGAGCCAAGCGAGTCGGTCGTTTGTCAGTTCATGCGGCATGCGGCGCGTGACGGCCACCGCGAAGCCGTCAGGTGGCGCGACAGGAGCCTGACCTACCACCAACTGGCACGGGCCGCCGAAGCGCTTGCAGCCAGGCTCCTCGAACGCGGGGTTTCCCGAGGCGACGTCGTCGCCTTTGAAGGCCAGCGCTCGGTCGGCCTCGTCGTCGCGCTGCTCGGTGTCATGGCCGGCCGTTGCGTGGCGCTTCCCATCGATCCGAAACTTCCCGCCGCGCGAAAGCGTTCGATGATCGGGCAGAGCGGGGCGCGGCACCTCATTCTCGTCGGCCTGCCTCCGTCGGAGGCCTGGTGGGACTCGAGCGAGCCTGCCGTCCAGACCCTCCGGCTCGACGCCTGCCCCGAGTCCTGCGACACCCCGAACGACGTCGCTGAATCGCCGGCCCCACTGCAGGCGGTGTCGCTCGATGACCCCGCATACGTGTTCTTCACGTCGGGCAGTTCGGGAGAGCCCAAGGGCATCCTCGGCATGCACGCGTCGCTGAGCCACTATGTGGAGTGGCAGCGCGCGACGTTCGGGATCGTCCCCCACGATCGCGTCGGACAGATGGCCACCTGGTCGTTCGACATCGTGCTCCGCGACGTGTTCCTGCCGCTCACCACCGGCGCCACGCTCTGCATTCCCGACGACGACGAGGCCGCCTGGTCGCCGGAAGCCCTTGAATGGCTCGCCCGCGAACGCGTCAGTGTGATTAACATCGTGCCTTCTGTTGCGCGGCGCTGGCTCGAAGGACACACTGGCCACGAAGAGCCTCTTGCGCTGCGCTGGGTGTTCTTTGCCGGTGAACCGTTGCCGGAGTCGCTGGTCCGACGCTGGCGTGAGGTCGTGCAGGCCGGCCGCCAGGTCAACCTGTACGGCCCGACGGAAACGTGCATGTCACGGTGCTGGTGGCAGGTCTCGGACCCGCCCTATCCGGGCGTGCAGTTGATTGGTCGCACGATGCCCGCGAGCCAGGCGCTCGTCCTGAATCTTGCGGGTCACCCGTGCGGACTCCACGAGCCCGGGGAGATCGTGCTTCGCACGAAGTACGGGACGAAGCGCTACCTCGCGGCGAGCGCGACGCCGGACCCGAGTCCCTTCCGGCCGAACCCGTTCGCCGGCCAATCCCGCAGCCCCCTCTACCACACGGGCGATCTCGGCCGCTACCGGCATGACGGGATGCTCGAGATTCTCGGCCGGCTCGACGACCAGGTGAAGGTCAATGGCACCCGCATAGAACCACGCGAGATCGAAGCCGCGCTCGAACGGCACCCGTCGGTCACGTCCGCCGCTGTCGTAGCCAGGAAGAACGCGGACGGAGATCTGTATCTCGCGGCATTCATCACAGGCCAGGACCTGATGGTTGAGAGCCTGCGGGCACACCTGGCCACGCTCGTGCCGCCGGCAATGTACCCGCGTTCGTACGCGTTTCTCGAGTCGCTCCCGCTGTCGGCCTCCGGCAAAGTCGATCGGGCTGCCCTTCGAAATCTCGAGGTCGCCGACGCACCCCTCGGCGGCGAATACGTCCCGCCCCGCAGCGGCATGGAGGACAAGCTGACCGAGATCTGGAGGACGGTCCTCGACGCCGAGCGCGTTGGCGTGCACGACAATTTCTTCGACCTGGGCGGCCACTCGCTGCTCGCGACCCGCGTCATGGCCGGAGTGCAGCACGCGTTTGGGATCCTGCTTCCGTTGTCGGCGATTTTCGAGGCGCCCACCGTCGCCGAGCTGGCGGCACGGCTGGCAGCGACGGGGCGCGCGGATCTGCCGCCTGCCGCTGCGGCGCCGGTGTTGACAGCGAGCGGCGCGACACGCGGAGAGCGCCTGGGAGATTATCCGCAGTTGACGACCGCTCCGGAGGACGAGCCCGCCAGGCCGTCGGGCACGGTCGAGGACACGCTGGCGCACATCTGGGCAGCCGTGCTTGGCGTGCCACGTGTGGGCACGCACGACAATTTCTTCGACCTTGGCGGCCACTCCCTCCTCGCGGCGCGGGTCATACTCCGGATTCAGCGGACATTCGGCGTTCAGATTCCGCTCCGCGCCATCTTTGAGGCTCCGACGATCTCGACGTTGGCCGTTCGCCTTCGTGAGCTCGGGGCGCTCGCAGCTCCGACGCCGGTCGAGCCACCGGACCCGGCGCCCGCGGCCGGCACCGACCCGCCGCCGGCGCCGCTGTCCTTCCCGCAACAGCGGCTGTGGTTTCTGGACGCCCTCGATCCGGCGAGCTCCGCGTACCACATCTCGCAGGCGCTCGACCTCAGCGGACCGCTGAACGAACAGGCTCTTCAAAGCGCCCTCACGGCGGTCGTCCGCCGACACTCGGCCCTGCGGACGACGTTCGTCCGCGACGGTGGAGAACTGCGTCAGGTAATCCGGCCGGCTTGCGAGTTCCCGCTCCGCGTCGTCGATTTGACGTCGCTGCCGCCAGACACGCGCAAGGCGGAAGTCGCACGTCACATCTCGGAAACCGCGCTCGCGCCCTTCGACCTCGAGCAAGACCTGCTCATCCGTGCCGCCCTGCTGCGACTCGACGAGGACCGGCACGTGTTCGTGCTGACCCTCAACCACATCGCGGCGGACGGATGGTCGTTCGAGGTCCTTGGTCGCGACCTCCGCGAGCTCTACGCCTCCGCCCTCCGGGGGGTGCCGCCGGACCTGCCGGCGCTGCCTCTGCAGTACGCAGACTTCGCGCGATGGCAGCGGAACCGGCTGAGCGGAACGCGTGCAGAGCATCTTCGTGACTACTGGCGGCGTCAGCTCGACGGGCTGCCGCCACTGACGCTGCCGACCGATCGGGCCAGGCCGGCCCGCCTCACCTACCGCGGCGCGCTCAGCAGCTTCGAGGTGCCAGCCGCGGTTGCTGACTCGCTGCGCCAACTTGGCCGGTCGGAGAACGCGACGCTCTTCATGACCGTCCTCGCGGCATTTCAGGCACTGCTTGGCCGTCATGGCGGCCAGCACGACTTCGCGGTCGGCACACCGCTGGCCAACCGCCCGCTTCCGGAGCACGAGTCCCTGATTGGCTTTTTCGCAAACACCCTCGTGATTCGGGCCGACCTGTCCGGAGACCCGACGTTCCGCCGGCTGGTCGCGAGGGCGCGTCAAACCGCGCTAGCTGCCTACGAGCACGGCGAACTCCCGTTCGAACAGCTCGTCGCCGACACGAGCCCCGTCAGGGAACTCAACCAGAATCCGCTCGTGCAGGTCGTATTCAGTCTGCAGGACAAGCGGGAACCCCTTCGACTGGCCGGACTCGACGTCAGCGAACGACAGGTCGAAGTCCAGCGGTCCCGCTTCGACCTCGAGCTGCACCTGCGCGCGATGCCTGACGGCAGCCTCCGGGGCTCGTTCATTTACGCCACGGATCTGTTCAACGCCGAGACTGTCACGTTGCTGGCCAGCCACTTCGTCGTTGCCCTTGAAAGCGTTGCGGCCGAGCCCGATATTCCCCTATCAAGAGTGCCGATGGTGCCGGCGTCGGAGCGACGTCGGCTGCTGGAGGAGTGGACCGACACGGCGGTCGATTATCCGCGCGACGCGGGGCTCGCGACGCTCTTCGACGTGAACGTCGCTCGAGCCCCTGGCGCGGTAGCCGTCGTCGACGGCGAGCGGCAGGTGACGTATGCGGAGCTGGACTCCCGTGCCTCCCGGATAGCCGGCCGGCTGCGGGCGCTTGGCGTCGGCCCGGGCGCCCGCGTGGCTCTCTGCGTCGAGCGCAGCGTCGAGCTCGTCGCCGCGACACTCGGCATCATCAAGGCCGGCGCCGCATACGTGCCCCTCGATCCTGCGGACCCGCCGGCCCGGATGGCGCTGATGATCGCGGGCGCCGGGGTGCCCGTCGTCCTGACCGTTTCAAGCCTGCGCGGTCGAGTGCCGCCGGCCGATTGCACGGTGTTGACTGTCGATGAGCCGCTCCCGGAGTGTCCCGATTACCCGTTGCCTGCGGTCTCCGGCGACGCGGTGGCTTGCGTCATGTTCACCTCCGGCTCGACGGGCGAGCCCAAGGGCGTCATGGTCCCCCACCGCGCTATCACCAGGCTGGTCGTCCGGACGAATTACGTCCGGTTGGCCCACGGCGACGCGGTAGCGCTTGCCGCAAATCCGGCATTCGACGCGTCAACATTCGAGATTTGGGGAGCGCTACTCAACGGCGCGCGGCTGGTGGTCGTGCGGCGCGACGTGCTGCTTGCACCGTCGCTCCCGGCATTCCTCCGCGAACAGGGCGTGACGACGATGTTTCTGACGACGTCCTTGTTCAACCACATCGCCCACGAGATGCCGGGTGCGCTGGCATCGGTGCGCGATCTGATATTCGGCGGAGAGGCCGCTGATGCGGCCTCGGTCCGCCGCGTCCTAGAAGCTGGCAAGCCGGCCAGGTTGATCAACGGATACGGCCCGACCGAAGCCACCACGTTTGCGGCGTGTCACGAGATCGGGAGCTGCGATCCCACAGACAGAACCGTCCCGATCGGGCGGCCCATTGCCAACACGACGATCTACATCCTCGACGAAGCGGATGAGCTGGCGCCAATCGGCGCTCCGGGCGAGCTGTGCATCGGCGGCGATGGCCTCGCGCTTGGATATCTCAACGAACCCGCGCTGACGGCCGCCCGGTTCGTTCCGCATCCGTTCGTCCCGGGCCGGCGACTCTACCGAACGGGCGACCGCGCCCGCTGGCGCTCCGATGGCCTCCTCGAGTACCTGGGCCGTCGTGACGGCCTGTTGAAGCTTCGGGGTTACCGTGTCGAAGTGGGCGAGGTCGAGAGCGCGCTTGCCAGCCACGCGTCAATCGCGCAGTGCGTCGTCGCAGCCGCGGGCGACGGCACCGACAAGCGGCTGATCGCGTACGCGGTTCCGCGTCACGGCTGGTCCATCGACCCGGCCGCGCTGACCGAACATCTTCGCGCCTGTCTCCCGCTGCACATGGTGCCGGCGACGTTTGTCACGCTGGACGACCTGCCCCTCACAAGGAACGGCAAGGTCGATCGCCGCGCCTTGCCCCCGCCGGAGCTTGCAATCCGCGCAACGCCGGTCCGGTCGCCACAAGGCTGGACGACGACCGAGATCAAGCTCGCGCGAATCTGGCGCGAGGTCCTGGGCATCACGGACATCGAGCCGGAGGACAACTTCTTCAGCCTTGGCGGACATTCCCTGCTCGCCGTGAGGCTCTTTGCGTTCATCGAGCAGGAATTCGGGGTCGAGTTGCCGCTGTCTCAACTGTTCGAGCATGGCTCGATCAGGTCGCTCGCTCTCGTGCTCGACGTGTCGCGACACTCCAAACCGTGGACGCCTCTTGTGCCCATCCGACCGACCGGATCCGAAAAGCCGCTGTTCCTCGTCCATGGCGTCGGGGGAGAGGTCCTGTCGTTCAAGCACCTCGCCTCGAGGCTGCCCGACAAGCTGCCTGTGTTCGGCATCCAGGCGGCCGGCCCTGGTTCGCAGCATCCGACGCCGGTTGAGATCCCCGACCTCGCGGAGCGTTACGCGGACGCCGTCGCATCGGCTGACTCCGAAGGGCCCTACTACATCGGCGGGTTTTCGTATGGCGCGGTGACAGCGCTCGAAATCGCACACGTGCTGCGACGCCGAGGCAAGCGCGTCGCGCTGCTCCTGCTGATCGACGGGGGACTGCCCGCAGGCGCGCGCGCACGCCGGCGCGTTCGACACACCGCGGCGTCAATGCTTCGACAAATGGCCTACTGGGTGATCGACGACGCCCTGGCGACGCCGGCCCGGGACTGGTGGCCGCGCGTCGGCGGCAAGTGCCGCTCGCTTGCTTCAAGACTCCGTGCGAGGCTGAAGCGCGAAGCGAACGGCTACTCCGCGAACGACCTGCGCCATCACCTCGGCATGTGGAGGTTCCCGGAGAAGTACCGCGACCTGCTCCGACAGCGTTTTGATGCCTTCCAGCGTCACGTGCCGACGCCCTACGAGGGCGACATCGCGCTTGTCAGGTCACGGACCGGGCGACTGTTCGGCAGGCGGCCCGAGAACCTCGACGACGCATGGCGGGCGCTCGCCCGCGGCAGCTTCAGTGTGACGTACGTCCGGGGATCGCACGCCAGCATGCTCGAGCCGCCCCTGGTGGACGAATTGGCGCAGGCGATCGCGGCTTGCATCGACCGGGCTCGCGCATCCACGGTGCACGCATGAGCGTGTCCAGTTCCCTTGCCCGGCTCGTCGAGAACGCAGCCGAATGTTTCGGCAGCTGCACCGCGCTTGTCGGCCTGAACGGAGTCTCGAACACCTACGCGGAACTCGCGGCCGGCGCGCAGGCGATCGGGCGGGAGATTCGAGCCAAGGGGATTTCGAGGCATGACCGCGTGGCCGTTGTCATGCCGGACGGAGTCGACGCGGCCACGGCTCTGGTCGGGCTGTCCTCCTTTTGCGCATGCGCTCCGTTCAACCCCAGGCACACCACATCGGAATTCGAGAACTTCTTCCGGGACCACCCCCCGAAAGCCGTGATTGTCGCCGGGGAGGCAGGGGCGGGAGCACGGGTGGCAGCCCGCACGATGGGCGTGCCCGTTTGGGACTGGGCGTCGGCGACGGGATCGAACGGAGGGTCTCGCCTGGCGGGCTCCAGCCCCTACTCGCCGTCCACTGAAGGCCCGGGGCAATCTTCGGATCTCGCGCTGACGCTCTACACGTCTGGCACGACATCGCGTCCCAAGCTGGTCCCATTGACGCAGGGAAACTTGCTCGCCTCGGCACAGGGCATCGCTCGCTGGCTGCGCCTCGAACCCGACGACCGGTGCCTGAACGTGATGCCCCTGTTTCACATTCACGGACTCGTAGCCGGCCTGCTCTCCTCGGTCGCGGCGGGCGCCAGCGTCGTGTGCACGCCTGGCTTCAGTGCGGGCGACTTCTTCCGGTGGGTGGGCGTCTTTTCGCCGACGTGGTACACCGCCGTGCCGACGATGCATCAGGCCATTCTCGCGGCGCATGCCGGGCTCAACCCTCAGGCCCGGGCCACGCGGCTGCGATTCGTCCGCTCCTCATCCGCGCCGCTGGCGCCCGATCTGATGACGGCTCTGGAGTCGGCTTTCCACGCGCCCGTGATCGAAGCCTACGGCATGACGGAGGCCAGCCACCAGGTGGCGAGCAACCCGTTGCCGCCGGCGCCGCGAAAAGCCGGCTCGGTCGGACTGCCGGCGGGATCTGACGTCGTCATCCTGGACGAGACGCGCCAGCCGCTTCCCTGCGGCTCCATCGGCGAGGTGGCGATTCGGGGCGCCGGGGTGACGGCCGGATATGCGGCAAACGCTCCGGCGAACGCGGACGCGTTCGCCGACGGATGGTTCAGGACCGGCGACCAGGGGTACTTGGACGAGGACGGTTACCTCGTCCTGACCGGGCGCATCAAGGAACTCATCAACCGGGGCGGGGAAAAGATCGCGCCGCGCGAGATTGACGAAGCGTTGCTCGCCCATCCCGCTGTCGCCCAGGCGGTGGCGTTTGGAATGCCCGATGTCAGCTACGGCGAGCAGGTTGCCGCCGCCGTGGTGCTCCGCGCCGGATCGTCAGCCGACACCTATGAGCTTCAACGACACGTGGCCGGACGCCTGGCGCACTTCAAGGTGCCTCGACACATCGTCATCGTCAACGAGCTTCCGAAGGGCCCGACCGGCAAGGTGCAGCGCCGCAACCTGCCCGAAGCGCTCGGGCTGGCCGGCCGGGCGCCCGTGCGTAGCGAGGATCCGGGTGCCGATCCAGACCTCCAGCAACAGATCGCGGGCCTGTGGTGTGAAGTGCTCGATCGCGCGGACGTGCCGACCGACGTGGAATTCATCGCGGTGGGAGGCGATTCTCTCGCGGCGGCCCGCCTGGCCAATCGCCTGCGGATGCAGTTGGGCGTGGACCTGTCCCTGGCCGACGTGCTGGCCGCGCCGACCGTTCGGGAACAGGCCGCGATCTGTCAGCGCGCGCGCGCCGGACGGCTCCCCTGATCCGCACAAGCGTCGCGCCTCGCTACCGCCGAATCCGGGACTTTCTGGGCCTCAGCGGGCGACGCCCGTGCGCTGATTCCACATGGTGACCTCTCCGACGCGTGACAGTTCCCCCGGGCGGCCCGCAATCATGTCGAAAAAGCGCTGTCGGCATTCGTGATCGTGCAACTCGACGGCGAGGAGGCCAATTCGGTCCAGCGCGCCGCCGAGTGCATCCTGAAACAACAGGCGTTCCGCGCCCTCCACGTCGATCTTCACAATGTCGGCGAAGTCGATGGCCGCGTCGTCGAGGACCGTCGCGAAGGGGACCCCAGGCACTCTCGGCGCCGAGGGCAATGGCTCGTCGGTCACCTGAAAGGACCACTCAGCGCCGTCTCGAAAATGACCGCGGTCAACGAACAGCGGTTCGGCTCGGGGCCACAGGGCCGCTCTGATCGCTGTCGCGCGTCGGCCGTACGGTCGGAGATTCATCTCCAACATCTCGAAGCTGTCTGGATCAGGTTCGAGCGCAACAAGCCTGGCCGTTGGATACCGGTTCAGCAGGTAGAGCGATGCTGTGCCGATGTTGGCCCCCACGTCGAGGATGGTCTCGACGTTCGCGTGGTCGGTCAGACACGCGTACTGATCCCTGAGCAGCACCTCCACGATGACATAGCGGTCGCTTGATACCCTCCGAAACCACCCGGGGAACTCGAAGCCCTTGAGGTCGAGCCTGGCGAGCCTTGGCAGCAGACGCCTGAGCTTCCTCCGGGCCGTCCACAACTTGGCGGCGCCGACAGGTCCGCAGCGCCTGGTCGCTCGAGGCAGGTCCTTGATTCGCACAAGCGTCGCGCCTCGCTACCGCCCCTCGCGCTTCAGCCATTCATAGAGCTGCATAGCGTCCTTCGTGAATGCGTGGGGGCTGTCACGCACGGCCCTGACAAACGGTCCGTCGTAGGTCCTGAGTCCCTCCAGGAAGTGCGGATCCTTCCACGTATGAGGGAATAAATCGAAGACAACACTGGGCGGCCGCAGGCGGATCGAGCGCCCGGATCGAAACCGGCCGGCCGACCACCAGGACTCGCGAAGCCTCGCCGGGTGCCTGACTGCGCCGAAGTGGTGCACCGTGAACTCGCGCGGCGACGTTTCCCAAGTGAAGGGTTTGCCCCGTTCCTTGAGGTTCGACCCGTCTCCCCAGAACTCCAGCGAATCCACGTTGCGATGAATGACCATCTTCCGCGTGATCCAGTGCACCGACCCGGGATCGGCGTGGTACACCTTGTAGTTCCCGTAGAAGTTCCGGAATCGCACGGGTACGAGCAGCTCGGAGGCACGCTCGAGGTGCGCGCGGATCTCGTCGAACTCCCACTCTGGAATGAACTCGTCACAGTCCAGGTGAATGCACCAGTCACCGGTGCACCGCCTCCGCGCGTCGTCCTTGAAATGAATCCACCAGTGCTCACCCGAGGGACGTTCCCATGACGTGCGAAAGACCCGGATCTTCGGATCCAGGTCCCGAATGCTCTCGTAGGTGCCGTCGGTGGAGCGGCCTTCGTTGACCACGACCTCGTCGGCCAGGGGCAGATGGTGGCGCAGCATCTCGAGGTAGGGATAGTCCTGCTCGCGGCAGTTCCGCATCGCCGTGTAGATCGAGAGTTTCACGGCCGGCGATCCCCAGGGCGCTGACGCAGATCGCTACCGCCCTCGCGTCCCATGCCGAAGATCAACAGAGACATCAGCAGGAACGTGTGGTTCACCCGGTGCGCGAGGTGTTCGCCGACGACCTGCCGGACGACGTCGGGCCTGAAGAGGCCGGCATCGAGGAAGTCTTCGCGGAGCAGCGTCGAGGTCACCAGGTCGCGCAGCTCGCGCCTCAGCCACAGCCCGAGCCGCTCGTACGGTTGATACCCCCGGAGGCCAAGCTTCGCCGCGATTCGCATGCGCGCGTAGCCGATCTCGCGGGCGAGCCGGCCGGCCCCGACCGGCGCGCCGGTGTTCGTGTTCGTCACGCGCAGGAACTCCGGCCGCCGGCGCCGGAGGATCGCGGCCTGCAGCGTCTCGTCCAGTTTCATCTCGGCGGGGATCGACAGCAGGACGGCGACGACGTCGTTGTCGATGAACGGCATGCGCACCGTGGCGAAGTTGTTGAACATCTGCATCGACAGGGCCGTCTCGCGGTGCAGCCGCTCGTTCAGAAACAACTGCCACACACGATCGACCGGACGACCTGCCGACTCGGTGCGCACAAGCGCGGCGCGCAGCGCTTCGCGCGCGCGACCTCGCACGTCAAAGGTGAACAGCCGGTCCGGAACTCCGTCGAGCATGTAGCCCGTGAGATGCGAGAAGAGCCAGGCCTCGAGCGCCGGCTCGGACGCGCCCAGCGCCTCGTCGTCGAGCGAATAGGCATACGCCTTCTTCATGTGCAGCAGCTCGCCGCCGTGTCCCCGGTGCAGGAACTCGATGCCCAGCTCCTGATACACGCCCATCGCCGGCATGACGATGCCCTGGTCGAGATACTGGCCATCGGTCAGCTTCACCATGGCGCGCAGGTAGGTCTCGAAGCCCGCGAGGAAGGAGCCATCCAGCACGTAGTTCCGGTGTGGCACGCCTGCGAGGGCCGCGAGCGCCGTCGCACTCCGGTGATCGAGGCTGCCCTCGATGCCGAGGCTCACGGTCCGGAGATCGACGCCGCGGGGCATCAACGCGAGAATCGTCCGCGCGTCGAGCCCGCCCGAGAGCGACAGACCGAGTCGCTCGCCAGGCGCCGCGCGACGGGCCACCGCGGCGACGAGCGCGGCCTCCAGCGCCGAAACGGCGGCGTCCACCCGGGCGATCGGCGAACCGGGACGATGGGTCCAATACCGCTCTTCGCGATACGAGTCGTTGCCCGCGTCGTACACGCCGCAGATCGCAGCCGGAAGCGCGCGAACGCCGCGGTGCAGGGTGTTGTCGCCGAGGAAATGCCCGAATGCGAAGAGCTGCGCCAGGCCGTCCTCATCCCAGCCATCATCGATGCCTGGCGCGCGAAGGATCGTCTTCAGCTCCGATGCCACCACGCAGGCGCCGGCAGGCCGCGCCATATAGATCGGGCGCATGCCGAAGCGATCGGTGATGACGGTCAGCGTACGATTGGCTTCGCGCCAGATCACCGCCGAGAACGCGCCGTGCAGGCGCTCGAGAAAGCGAACGCCTTCGGCATCGTAACCGCGCATCAGGAGTTCGGCGTGGCTGTCGCCGGTGAAAGCCACTCCGGACCGCGCGAGCCGCGCCCGCTCGAGGTCGGCGCCATAGACCTCGCCGTCAACGGCCGCCCGCGCCTCGCGGGTCTCAAAGGTGGCGTGGGCGACCAGGTGCGGCAGGGGCGCGGCGCAGGTCTCAATCTCGGCCGGCTTGCCGGGCGCCGATCCCCGCACGAACGCCGCTGCGCCGAGGCCCGGCATCAGGGATGGTGCCGCCACCAGGAAACGCTCGTGCCGGCCACGGTGGCCACGCCGTCTGTCGGCCGATCCACCACGGCACCTCGCGCCGCGCCGCCTGGCTCGAAGGAATCGCCCCACCGGACGACCGCGTCCAGCTCACCCGAAGCCAGCGCCCGGCTGAGTGCGGGCACGTCACTGGCGTGATTCGAGTCGAGCACGATCCCGGTCCGTCGCCAGTAGTACTTCATGACTCCGCCGGCCGGTCGCGGAGTCGCCAGAATCCTGTCGCCCGCAAACTGCTCTTCGAGTGCCGCCATCGCGGGACGCCAGCCCGGGCCGCCGGCGATTACCGGAGGGGTTGCCTCGATCGCGGCCAGGCTCCCGATTAGAACACCGGTCGCCGCAAGCGGCGCCCAGCGTCCGAACACGGCAACCAGACTCGCCCCTGCCGTTGCGCACGCGAGCGCCGCAAGGGGAAGGACCACGTCGCTGACATACAGCGACTTCATGTGGCCAACGCGGAGGTTGAGGGCCAGGAACCCGACGGCGAAGATGATGGTGGGCGCTGACGCCCCACGAGGCAGGCCTCGTCCGGTGAAAAGCACGGGCAGGCCTACGACGCCGATCGCAGCCATCGCCGGGTGACTCCGCACGAGATCCAGCAGCCAGCCGCCCGGAAGACCGCTGCTCTGCAAGGGTCTCAGCAGAATGCCGCCGTACATCAGGATCGGCTTGATGAAGCCGGCCTCGAGGATGAATGGCGGCCAGGCGAGGACCAGCCCCACTGCCACGGTCATGAAGCCCACGGTGGCTGACGCCCCCTCGCGGTGTTCCCGCCGCTGATGCCACCAGGTCCAGGCCAGCGGCGGCAGCAGCAGCGCCCAGTACGGCACAGTCAGAGCCGCCAGCGCCGCTGCGGCGCAGGCGAGAATCCACCACCGTCTTCCCGACTGCTGGCGCGTCTTCGTCATGCCGACAAGGCTCAGGCAGGAGAAGAGGGCAAACGCCGCATGCGCGCCGATCTCCCGTGACGCGAGGAGATGGTACGGGGACGTCGCGGCCAGCAGACCGGCTGTGACGCTCATCAGGAGCCGGACCGGAATCGGCAAGGTCCCGGTGAAACAGAACACCAGTCCGGCCGCGGCCAACGCCGCCAGCGCGGCAGTGACGAAGGGCACCATCCTGAGCGCGCGTTCGTCCCTGGCGCCGGTGGCGAGCGCCGCGGACAGCGGGTAAAACGCGACCGGCGAGTGGTAGTGCCGCAGTCCGGCCGCGTCGTTGACACGCCAGTCGCGCTCGAAGGGCCGCGCCCAGCCGGTTTCCAGGTATTCGCGCGCAACCTCGAAGGCGAAGCCGAATCCCGACCGCTCTCGAGTGCCAAGATAGTTGGCGGCCAGCCCGTACTCCATCGCGCGGACATAGTCGGCCTCGTCCGAACCGAGCATCCGATCCTGGAGATCTGCGTCAAAACTGCCGACGATCGCCGCCACCGTTACGATGGCAACGACGGCGGGGGCGGCCGCTCGCACAACGCTCGACTGGAGTCTCCGGACCATCGGTTCGCAGCCTTCCGCAATGTGCCAAACGCGTGCCGTCGAGCGCGCGACGGGTTCAGACAGACTCGGAACGCAGATTGAAGGGAGGCAGGGGCCGTCGTGCAAGTGCCGGCGCGACGGGCAGCCGGGACACCCCGACGACGACAAAAGTCGCCTTCGCCATGGATTTCAAGAGCGTTCGCGGTGTGCTTTTCGACCTCGACGGGACCCTGTATCGGCAGGCGCCGATGCGAGCCCTGATGGCCCTTGAACTGGCCGCCCTGCCCCTCAGCGGGCCCTTCCGCGCGGGTCGGCGGCTGAGAGCCCTTCGGGCCTATCGCCGGGCACAGGAACACCTGCGGGCCGCCCCAGGTCGGGACCCTGGGGCCGCGCAGTTGGCCGCGGCGGCCCGGGCCTCCGGCCTGCCTGTTGCAGAGGTAGAGCGCCTGGTGACCGAGTGGATTCAGCAGCGGCCGCTCAAGTACCTGCGGTTCTGCAGAGCGAAGGGGCTGGACGACTTGCTCGGTGTCGTCGAGCGGGCCGGCCTGCGGGCGGGCATCCTGTCGGACTACCCGGCCCGCGCCAAGCTGGAGGCGCTCGACCTCGGCGGCCGGTTCGCGCCGGTGCTGTGCGCGTCCGACCCGGAGATCGCGGCATTCAAGCCGAGCCCGCGCGGGTTCCGGCGTGCCTGCGAGATCTGGGGTATCGAACCGCGGGAGGTGCTCGTCGTCGGCGACCGCGCCGACGTGGACGCCGCGGGCGCAGCGGCCGCAGGCATGCCGTGCGCGATCGTCGGCCGGCGGACGGCGCCGCCGGGCGCGAGCCACGTGGTGGTCGAGTCATTGGAGCAGTTGAGCCGTGTCATTGACAGTCGCGCTTGAACGGCGTGTGGGACCGGCGGTGTGGCCGTACGTCCAGATCGCGCGCGTCGATCACTGGTTCAAGAACGCCTTCATGCTGCTCGGCGTCGTGCTGGCCGTGTTTTACGAGCCGGACATGGCCGCGTGGGGCAGCCTGTGGCCGCTTGCGCTGGCAGTCTTTGCCACCTGTCTCGTCGCGTCCAGTAACTACGTCATCAACGAGCTCCTGGACGGCCCGCGCGATCGGCTGCACCCGGAGAAGCAGTATCGACCGGTTCCGTCGGGCCGCGTGCGCCCGGCCATCGCCTACGTCGAGTGGCTCGCGCTGGCCGCCGCGGGCTTCGCGCTGGCGGCCACCGTCAACGTGTACTTCCTGGCCTCGGCGGCCTCGCTCTGGGTCATGGGCGTCGCCTACAACGTGCCGCCGCTCCGGACGAAGGAGTGGCCGTACCTCGACGTGCTGAGCGAGTCGGTCAACAACCCCATCCGGCTCCTGCTTGGCTGGTTTGCGCTCGTGTCCACGACGTTTCCGCCGGTGTCGCTCCTCATCGCCTACTGGATGGTCGGCGCGTTTTTCATGGGGATGAAGCGCTACGCCGAGTACCGCCACATCGGCGATCGGACGGTGGCGGCCGCGTATCGCCGCTCGTTCGCCTGGTACACGGAAGAGCGTTTGCTCGTGAGCGTCTTCTTCTACGGCACGGCCTGCGCCCTCTTCGCCGGCATCTTCATCGTGCGTTACCACATCGAGCTGATTCTGTTCGCCCCGTTCGCGGCGGGCATGTTCGCCTACTACCTGCACATCGGCATGCGCCCGAACAGCCCGGTGCAGAACCCCGAGAAGCTCTACCGGCAGCGCGGGTTCTTCGCCTACATGGTGGTCTCAACCGTCGTCTTCGTGCTGCTGATGTTCACGTCGATCCCATTCATGTACGAACTGTTCAACGTGGATCCCGCCTCCATGGATCCCTTGTGGACGCTCGGACGATGACACCGGCGCACCCCCGCACCCCCGCACCGGGCCACCCCCGCACCCCCGCACCCCCGCACCCCCGCACCGGTTCGCCCGCCGTGTCCTTCGTGATCCCCGTCAAGGACGACGCCGAGCGCCTGGAGCATTGCCTCCGGGGCATCTGGCGCAATGAATCGAGCGCGGGGATTGAGGTCATCGTCGCCGACAACGGGTCGACCGACGGGTCGGCCGCCGTGGCGCAGGCCGCGCGGGCGGTCGTGCTGGAGCTGGCTGGCAGCTCGCTGGGCGAGCTTCGCAACCGGGCCGCTGCGGTCGCTCGCGGCCGGATTCTCGCGTTCGTGGACGCCGACAACGAAATCGGCCCGGACTGGGTGGCCGCCTGCGTGGAGTCCCTGAACGGCGGGCGGACTGCGGCGGTCGGCGCCCCCTATCGACCGCCGACACCCTCCACCTGGGTCCAGCGATCCTACGATCGGCTCCGCCGGCACCCGACGGCCGTCGAACACGTTGACTGGCTGGGCAGCGGCAACCTGGCCGTGCGGCGGTCGGTGTTCGAGGAAGTCGGCGGCTTCGATTCGACGCTCGAGACGTGCGAGGACGTGGACCTGTGCCGGAAGATTCGCGGCCGGGGTTACACCGTGGCGTCCGACAGCCGGCTGAGCAGCGTTCACCACGGCGATCCACGGACCCTTCGCGAGCTGTTCTCAGGGGAGCTGTGGCGAGGACGCGACAACGTCCGCGTCAGCCTCCGAGCGCCGCGTTCGTGGCGGACGGTCGCGAGCGCGGTCGTACCGGTGCTCAATCTCGTGGCGCTGTTGCTTACGTTCGCGGGGTTGTTGGCCATTTCAACGGCCGGAGTCGCCCTTGCCGGCGGCGCGGCGGCGTTCCTGGGCCTCGCGATCGGCCTGCGGGCGACGATCATGGTGCGGGCGCGCTTCTGGCGGGACTGGCCCGCGGCGGTTGCCGTCGCGGCGGCCTACGAGGCGGGCCGGGCGCTTGCGCTCGTCGGTCGCTTTGGACACGGCCGGCGCCGCGAGCCCGTTCCCGCCAGAGGTGTCGCGTGATCTCGGTCCTCGAACTCCGGAGCGTTCGCGGCACCGGTGGCGGTCCGGAAAAGACGATCCTCGCCGGCGCCAGGTGCCACGATGCCAGCCGATTCAGGATTACGGTCTGCTATCTGCGGGACGTCCGGGACAACGTGTTCCGAATCGGCGAGCGTGCCCGCAGCCTGGCGCTCGACTACGTGGAAGTCCGCGAGCGGCACTCGCTCGACAGCGGCATCTGGCATCAGTTGCTCGCCCTGACCCGGGAGCGGCGTTTCGACATCCTTCACGGACACGACTACAAGACGAATCTGCTGGCGTGGCTGCTGGCCCGAAGGACCGGGGCCCTGGCCATGGCCACCGCCCACGGGTGGACGGGCCGGAGCCTGCGCGAGCGCTGGATCTACTATCCAGGCGACCGCCGGGTCCTGCGCCGGCTCCCCCGCCTGGTTGCCGTGTCCACGGACGTGCGCGACACACTGGTCCGGGCCGGGGTCCGGCCGTCCTCGACAACCGTGCTCCTCAACGGGATCGACCCGGAGGCATTCAGGCGCGATGCGGCCCGCCGCGAACGCATGCGAAGGACGCTCGGCATCGGGCCGGGCGTGAAGCTCGTCGGTGCCGTCGGCCGCCTCGAAGCACAGAAACGGTTCGACGTGCTGCTCGACGCGTTCGCAAACGTCCGTGAGGACTGGCGGAGCATCGAGCTTGCCATCGTCGGCGACGGCAGCCTGCGCGACGGGCTCGAAACACAAGCCCGGCAGCTCGGCATTGCCGACGCCTGCCGCTTCCTCGGCTTTCGTTCCGACATTGCGGAGCTGCACGACGCGTTCGACCTGTTCGTGCAGTCGTCCGAGTACGAAGGCACGCCCAACGCCGTGCTGGAATCGATGGCGATGGAGACGCCGATCGTGGCGACCGACGTCGGCGGCACGCGCGAGCTGGCGTTCCCCGGGGAGCACGCCCTCATCGTGCCGCCAGGGAACGTCGTCGCGCTCGGCGCCGCCATGCGCAACGTCCTCGCCGATCCGGCGGCGGCGTGGCGGCGATCGGTCGCCGCGCGGCAGCGCGTCGAGCAGGAACTGTCGTTCGCTCAGCGCACGAGACGTCTCGAGGGGATCTACGAGGGTCTCCTGCCGCGACTCTGCACGCCGGCATCGGCTGCGGAGCGCGGGCGGCAGGCCGGAGCGTCGGGTGCGTGAGATCGCCAAGGCGCTCGGCCGCACCGTGGCCACGGTCCTGGTGCTTCCCGCGCTCGCGAGCTACGCGCTGCGGAGCCGCGTGTTCGGCGCCGACCGCGCGCTGGAAGGATCGTCGCAGGCTCTCGCGCTGCTGCCGGGAATCGCCGGCGACTACCTGCGGCGTGCGTTCCTGACCCGCGCGCTCGCTCGCTGCGCCCCGACGGCGACGATTCAATACGGCACGCTGTTCAGCCAGGCGGGCGCGCGCATCGCCGACCGCGCGTACGTGGGGCCGCGGTGCCACCTCGGCCTGGTCTCCCTGGAGAAGGATGTGCTCCTCGCGGCCGGCGTGCACATCCCGAGCGGTGCCGCGACACACGGCATCGACCTCGCCCGGCCCATTCGCGAGCAGCCCGCCACGCGTACGCTCGTGACGATCGGCGAGGGCACCTGGGTCGGCAGCGCCGCCGTGGTCATGGCGGATGTCGGCAGGCATTGCGTCATCGGTGCGGGCGCGGTGGTCACGAACGCGATACCGGACTTTTCGGTAGCTGCCGGCGTACCGGCGAGGGTGCTCTTCGATCGCCGGCAGCCCGAGCGGCCGGCTTCAGCCGGCCAGAGACCCAGGGCGGGCTGAAAAGCCCGCCCCTCCGGTTCGGTCATCCCTTCATGAAGGTCCTGTTTCTGACGCACCGCCTGCCGTACGCCCCGAATCGCGGGGACCGGATTCGCGCGTACTATTTGCTCCAGGAGATGTCTCGCTGGGCGGAGGTGTCGCTGTTCTCGCTCGTGCATGACGACGACGAGGCGGTGAAGGCGGCGAAGTTGACAAGCGCGAGGCCGGTCGTCACCGCCAGGGTGCCGAAGTTCGCGAACGGGATTCGCGGCGCGCTGCGGCTGGCCTCGCGACGTCCGCTCACGCACTCGCTGCTCGACGCGCCTGGCGCCCGGGACAAGCTCGCCGCGATGGTCTCGGCGGATCGACCGGATGTCGTGCTCGCCTATTGCTCCGGCATGGCGCGGTTTGCCCTCCAGCCGCCACTCTCCGGGCTGCCGCTCGTGCTCGACATGGTTGACGTGGACTCCGAGAAATGGGCGGGACTGGCCAGGCGCGCGCCATGGCCCCGTTCGTCCTTCTATTCGCGCGAAGTACGGACGCTCTCGGCGTTCGAGCGCGTCGCCAGTGAACGTGCGCGGGCCGTGCTCGTCGTGAGCGAACACGAGCGCGAGGTTCTCTCGAGGCTCGCGCCTGACGCCGCGATCCGGGTCGTCTCCAACGGCGTGGACGCCAGCGCGTTCCACCCGCCGGAAACGCCTTCCGACGACCCCGTGGTGGTCTTCACCGGCATGATGGACTACCCGCCGAACGTCCAGGCCGTGACCTGGTTCGTCGGGGAAGTCTGGCCGCGGATCCTGGCGGCCCGGCCCGATGCGCGGTTCACGATCGTCGGGGCCAATCCCACGCGAGCGGTCAAAGCACTCGCCGACCGTCACGCTTCCGTTGACGTCACCGGCCGCGTGGACGCCGTCCAGACCTGGCTGTGGCGCGGCGCCGTGGCGGTTGCGCCGCTGCTCATGGCCAGGGGCGTCCAGAACAAGGTCCTGGAGTCGCTGGCTGCTGGACTGCCGGTGGTCACGACCTCGGCGGTGCGCGCGGGGCTGCCGCCAGGCATCGAAAACGGCTGCTCGATCGCCGACGAGCCGGAGGCGTTCGCGGCCGCGGTCGTCGCGCTCCTCGAGGCGTCGCCTGACGAGCGCCGCGCCCGGGCCGCCGCCGCGCTCGTCGAGCGCCTGACCTGGGAGGCCCAGTTGTCTGCCGTGCGCGCCATCCTCGAAAACGCAATGGCCTTTAGTACTACTTTGTCAGATCGCTCAATCGCGGAGCGATTCGGCAAGTGATCTGATTTGAGGACATTGTACGTGAGCGAGAGATTCGGTACGCTGCGCGCGAGTGCTCGATCAGAGCGCGTGGCCGCG